>ERZ1023508.4-NODE-4-length-252619-cov-6.933811_pt1 | contig 252619 bp, 222 predicted proteins | sample MGYA00380548_ERZ1023508 | MGnify/ENA primary metagenome ERZ1023508 (study PRJEB33173, sample SAMEA4830311) | metagenome | study: EMG produced TPA metagenomics assembly of the PRJEB25223 data set...
ATGTTCGCGGATATCCGCGAGCGTCTGCATATAGAGCCAGGCGAGCCGATTGATTTCGACCACGCCATTCGCGACGGGCTTTGACTCCCCTCTGACCTGTTGGCCCGTGTGCCACTCAAGGCGTCAGAGACTTCTGGACGCCTTGAATTGCACGAGGCTGTCGCAATAGGTATTGATGCCGGAATAGGCCGGGCACTGACTGGCAGTGAGATTGGACGCCGAATACGACATATTCAGGTTGAAGCCCAGCCAGGCGCGCGAGATGTTCAAAGACCAGTCGTTGAAGGTCCGAACGTAACCCGCGTTGGCAATGGCCACTGGTTCGTTGAGTGTATGGTTGCTGTATTTGACGGTGACGCCGAAGCCCAGGTGATCCAGGGTGTCCAGCGCAGCAAGAACGGTGTGGTCCTGGCGATCTGGCTTCAGGGTGAAGGAGGCGCCTAGCCGGTTTCCAAAGACGGTAAGGCCTGCATAGTACTGTTCGACACTGGCTGCGCTGGTGGATGGATAGCTATGCACCAGCGTTCCCAGCTCATAGCCGAGCGATTCATTAAGCGGTTGTTTGTAGCCGGTATAGCTGTCAAGGCGGACCTGCGCCTCATCGGTGGGCGAAATATTCGCCGCCCACTGCCCGAAATACCAACCGCTGGTATGGCTCACGTCGACACCGCCATGCATGGCGCCTGCCGCTCTGGGTTGAACGAGACCCTGCGCCATGCTGCGCGTCGGAGACGCACCAAGGGTCAGGTCGAAATCACCGATTTCGTGTTGTGATGTTTTTTGTTCCACCACAGTGGAACAACCACTCACTACGAGTGCGATCAGGCCCCATGCGCACTGACGCATTGATAAAGCTCCTCTGTCTGAAGACGCATTCAACGCCACATCGTGCGGCGTTACGAGCCAACTGCGCCCCTTCGCAGCCGGTCGAGCGGAAACTGGCGCTAAAATGCGTGCCAGACACCAAAGGGTGGATTTTTAACAGGCTAAAAGGGGTTGCTGAACCCCCGTTCGTCAATCCGGTGACGTAGTCGAGCAAAACCGACGGTCGGTGCCGCCTGTCAGCTACCTGCTGTCGTGCCGTCGCGCCGCGGATGAGTTGGCCAGCGCAGGTCATGGTGAGCGCCGAGTACGAACTCTCCGTCGTTGAAGTCCCACCGCTCGACGCGTACCTGCTTGTCGGGCTCTACGAGGACACGGTTGAAGGAGTTGGGGCTGCTGCCGCGCACGCGAGAGGACAAGGTCGTTCCAGCCTGAACGATCCAGATCTCTCGTGAGAGGCTCGGGTACTGGTTGCTCAGGGGCAGCACGTATGGCAGATGGATATGTCCGCCCATAACCATGTCGAGGCCATGGTCGGCCCATCGCACAAGTGCAGCGAGCGCACCATGTTGAAGATTGCTCAGATCACTGATTTCCATTGAACCGAACGGCTGGTGCGCTACAACGATGCGGAGCTTGTCCGGCGCGCAACGTTGCAGACGGTCCGCCACCTTCCGGACCTGGCTGGAACTGACCAGACCATCCTTGTGGCGGCGGGGATGGGTCGTGTTGAGCCCGATCACGAGGAGTTCGTCATTCTCGAAAATGGGCTCCAGATCACGGCCAAAGTGTCGGCGGTAATTGCCATAAGGCTGCAGGAAGCGAACCGGAAGGTTGTAGAGCGGGAGATCGTGATTGCCTGGTATGACCAGCGTATGGGGAATGCCATAACCCTCAAGGCGCTTCACGAATGCCTGCGCGGCAGCAAATTGGCTGTTTCTGGCGCGCTGTGTGATGTCACCGGAGAGGACCAGCAGGTCCGCGCCGAACTCTTGGACGTGGGCCTCCAGTGCCGCCACGACAGGCGGCTGCTCGGTGCCGAAGTGCGTGTCGGAGATCTGCAGCAGGGTGGTCGTCATCGTCGGTTCGAAATCCGTGGTTAAGTCGATTCATTCGAAGCTTGAGCAGCCTCAGCGTTCCGCTCAGTTGTATCATCCGCCTGTAGGCAATGTCCGTCAGACCGATTGCGCTCACGATGGCCATGCACTAGTCTGCGCGCCTCGCGCGGGGCGGATCGGAATCCGGCAACAGTATGGCGCAACCCACCTGACTCCAGGCAGAACGGCGATTGGATTGATCGCATGGTTCGCTGCGAAGGGGCTGCGTTATCTGTTTCACGTCGTTTCAGGGCCGGGCCGACCACGTCAGAGCACACCAGCGTCGTTGAAGCCTGACGTTGTCCAGCTGTTATCGGCAATCCCGCTTTTCTCGTCGTATCCTGCTAGTCGCACGTCGTGTGTGGCGGAGACCGAGTGTGTATCGCCTTACCTTGATGATCATATTCACAGTATTGCCAGGGCGCGGTTGGTGATGGACCGTGTCTGTCCCGCCCTCATGATCGCCGCGCCGGCGTCCGGCCAGGGCAAGACTACCGTGACCGCCGCCATGGCCCGAAGCTTCGCGCGACGGGGGCTGGACGTTCGTGTGTTCAAATGCGGGCCGGATTTTCTTGATCCGACCATACTGGCGAGAGCGAGCGGGCATGCGGTCCACCAGATCGATCTGTGGATGATCGGTGAGCACGCCTCGCGCCGCCTGCTGTGGCGCGCAGCGGCAGAGGCGGACGTCATTCTCGTGGAAGGGGTGATGGGGCTGTACGACGGGCAGCCATCAGCGGCCGACCTCGCCTGCTGCTTTGACCTACCTGTAATGACCGTAATTGACGCAGGTGCCATGGCACAGACGTTCGCTGCGATCGTCCATGGCCTGGCCACGTTTCGTCCGTCGCTGAAATTTGCTGGCGTGCTGGCAAACAGGGTCGGCAGCGTCCGGCACGCATCGATCCTTCGAGAATGCCTACCGTCGTCGATCAAATGGTTTGGTGCGCTGCCGCGAACTGAAGATGCCACTCTGCCTAGCCGCCATCTTGGCTTGGTGCAAGCCACCGAGTTGGCTGATCTCGACGCGAGGCTCGACGCGGCCGCCGACGCACTCGAGGCCAGCATTGCGGTGACATTGCCGGACCCTGTTTCCTTCTCGGCGCCGACGCCAGAGCCAACCCTGCCTTCGCTGAGTGGCGTTCGCATCGGTATAGCGCGGGATGAAGCCTTTGCCTTCATCTACCAGGCGAATCTTGATTTGCTCGAGGCAATGGGCGCCGAGGTGGTCTTTTTTTCTCCAATCCACGACAGCCGTTTGCCGGACGTCGATTGCGTGTACCTACCGGGGGGATACCCTGAGTTGCACCTTGCTGCGCTTGCTGGAAACACTTCGGTGCGTGACGCCATTTGCGATCACCACGCGGCGGGGCGTCCAATCGTTGCCGAATGCGGTGGCATGCTTTATCTGGTCGAGCATCTGACGGACAAGTCGGGAGACACAGCACCTATGTTGGGTCTGCTGCCTGGGACTGCACACATGCAGAAGCGCCTGGCAGCATTGGCGCTGCAGTCCGTGGAATTGCCAGAGGGCGTGTTGCGCGGGCACACCTTTCACCATTCGCTCCTGACTTCAACAGTGGCGCCCCTGGCTCGTGGTGGCTGTCCCAACGGCAGGGGCGTTGCAGAGGCCGTGTTCAGAATCGGCAGTTTGACGGCGTCCTATATCCACTTCTACTTTCCATCGAACCCGGCAGCGGTTGCAGCGATGTTCAAACCATGATCGATCACGCATTCAGTGCGGCCGAGCGTGCCGCGGTCTACCGGGTAATTGCTGAACGTCGCGATATGCGTCACTTCATTGGCGGCACAGTGGCCCAAGACACGCTCGGTCGCCTGCTTCAGGCTGCGCATCAGGGACCTAGCGTCGGCCTGATGCAGCCATGGCGATTCATCAGAATCGTTCGTCCCGGATTACGGGTAGCGATCGCAGAACTGGTGGAGCAGGAGCGTATCAAGACCGCCGATGCGTTGGGCAAGCGATCAGATGACTTCATGCGCCTGAAGGTGGAGGGCGTGCGAGAGTGTGCCGAACTGCTGGTCGCCACCTTGCCGCATGACAGGGAGCGCCACATCTTTGGCCGGCGGACACTGCCCGAGATGGATCTGGCGTCGCTTGCATGTGCTATCCAGAATCTATGGCTGGCGTCCCGGGCCGAGGGGTTGGGGATGGGGTGGGTCTCGCTATTCGATCCTGACGCGCTGGGCCGCCTGCTGGGTGTGCCAGACGGTGCAAGGCCCGTGGCGATCCTCTGCCTTGGACCGGTCGAGCATTTTTATCCGGCGCCGATGCTGGAGCTGGAAGGTTGGGCCCAGGCCAGGCCGCTCGAGGACTTCGTCTTTACAGATGGATGGGAGACGCGCCCGTGATCATACGGTTGAGTCCGTCCGTAGGCGAGCCGACCGACCATGCAGCCGGGCGAGCCGAGGTACCGCGATGAGTCTGGCTTTAACAACGATTCTTGCGGTGTTGCTGGATGCCGTGTTCGGCGAACCCCGCCGCTGGCATCCCCTGGTCATCTTTGGAAATTGGGCCAATCGTCTGGAGCGTCGCTTCAATGGCATGTCCCTTCCCGAGGAGCCCGGGCGGGGTTGGCGAAGCCACGGGGTTAGCGCCTGGTCCCTGGCCGTGTTGCCACCTGTAATGGTTGTCTGGCTACTTTCCCTTTTGCCTGGCGTAGGCCTCTTCGTTGATGTGATGTGCCTGTACTTCGCCATCGGCCTTCGAAGCCTGACAGAACATGCGCTGCCAGTAGCGCAAGCACTGCGGCTCGGGCAGCTGGATGAGGCCAGGCGGCTGGTCGGCCGTGTCGTCAGCCGAGATACATCGACATTGGACGAGGAGGGCGTGGCACGCGCAGCCACCGAGTCTGTACTGGAAAACGGCAGCGATGCGGTATTTGCCGCGCTATTCTGGTTCCTGATTGCCGGCGCGCCGGGCGTCGTTCTCTATCGGTTGAGCAACACCCTGGATGCGATGTGGGGCTATCGAACGCCTCGCTTTGAACGGTTCGGCTGGGCGGCTGCGCGTATCGATGATCTGCTCAATCTGGTACCGGCCCGTCTGGTCGCACTCACATATTCGATATGCGGACACTTCCGTACGGGTATTGCCTGCTGGTTGCGGCAGGGTCATCGCTGGGACAGTCCCAATGCGGGCCCAGTGATGGCCGCAGGTGCGGGCGCGCTTCGCGTCACCCTGGGCGGAATGGCAATTTATCATGGCGAGCGCCACGTTCGCCCGGAGCTGGGGCAAGGAAGCATACCCAGAGCGCGCGATATCGAGCGCGCTATAAACCTGGTCTGGCTAGGCGTCGGGCTCTGGATCGCATTGGTAGTGCTGGGAGGCGTTTAGTGCTTGAACACGGTGGGCGGCTGCGTGCGGCAGCAAAGCAATTCAACATCCCGCTGAGCGACTGGATCGACTTGTCCACGGGTATCGCGCCGGCCGGGCTGCCGATGCCGTCCATACCGGCATCGGTATGGACTCGTTTGCCGGAACCCGACGATGGGCTGCGTGAAGCCGCATCGCGTTACTATGGTTTCGACAATCCGCTACCGGTATCGGGCTCTCAATCGGCCATCCAGGCGCTGCCGCAGATTCGCCGGCAGGCGAGGATCGGTATCATCTCGCCGTGTTATGCCGAGCACGCACATGCGTGGCGCCGGGAAGGACATAGCCTTCTGGAACTCACCGAAGCCGGCGTGCCTCGCGCACTGGAACGTCTGGATGTCCTGCTCGTGATCAATCCGAACAATCCGACGGGACGCCTTATTCCGCCCGAGCGCCTACTTGAGTGGCATGCCCGACTGGCGGAGCGAGACGGCTGGCTCATCGTCGACGAAGCGTTCATGGACTGTACGCCCGAATTCAGCCTTGCGCAGTTCGGTTCGCGTCCGGGGTTGGTGGTACTGCGCTCGTTTGGCAAATTTTTCGGGATGGCGGGTGCACGGTTGGGCTTTGTACTCGCCGATGCCGATTTGTCGGTACGACTGGAGCGGCTGCTCGGGCCGTGGACGGTGTCTGGGCCAACTCGGTTTGTGGCGACGGCACAGCTCCAGGCAGTGGAAGAACAGCGCATTCAGCGCGAAACGTTGCACGCGGCTGGCCAGCGACTTGCGGCGCTGCTCACGGATCGCGGCTTGCCGCCGACGGGTGGCTGTCCACTCTTTCAATGGACCGTTACACGTCACGCCGAACGGCTCTACCGGTTTCTTGCAAGCAACGGCGTCCTGGTTCGATTGTTTCACCAGCCGGCAAGCGTACGTTTCGGGTTGCCTGCCGATGAGCAGGGCTGGACGCGGCTCGATCGTGCACTTGCTGCCTATCAGGTCTCGATTGCATGACCGGTCGGACGCTGATGGTACAGGGCACCACGTCCGATGCCGGCAAGAGCACGCTGGTAACGGCCCTGTGCCGCTGGCTGCGGCGGCAGCATGTTGCTGTCGCACCGTTCAAGCCGCAGAACATGGCACTCAACAGCGCCGTGACCGAGGACGGCGGCGAGATCGGTCGATCGCAGGCCGTGCAGGCGCAAGCCTGTGGTCTCAGGCCGCATACCGATATGAATCCCGTTCTATTGAAGCCAAACAGTGACGTGGGTGCACAGGTGATCATTCACGGGCGCGCCGTGGGCAATATGGACGCGGTTGCCTATCACGCCTACAAGCAGATCGCGCGGGAGGCGTCACTGGCTTCGCACGCACGATTGGCGAACCAGTATCAGGTCGTGATGGTGGAAGGTGCCGGCTCGCCGGCCGAGATCAATCTGCGTGCGAACGATATCGCCAATATGGGGTTCGCCGAAGCGGTTGATTGCCCGGTGCTGCTGATCGCAGATATCGACAAGGGCGGCGTGTTCGCGCATTTGGTCGGAACGCTGGAGCTGTTGTCCGACTCGGAGCGTGCGCGGATCGCAGGTTTCGTCATCAATCGATTCCGTGGCGACATTGCCTTGCTGCAGCCAGGATTGGACTGGCTCGAGGCCCGTACCGGCAAGCCCGTGTTGGGCGTGCTCCCATATCTGATGGATTTTCACCTCGAAGCCGAGGATGCCATCGATCGTCGACAACATGCGAAGGCGGATGAGGTCCTCAAGGTCGTTGTGCCCGTGCTTCCTCGCATCAGCAATCATACGGACTTCGACCCGCTTCGGCTGCATCCACAGGTGAACCTGCAGTTCATTGCGCCAGGCGATTCAATTCCGCCTGCCGACCTGATCATCCTGCCGGGTTCCAAGAGCGTCCGAGCAGACCTGGCTTTCCTCAAAGCCCAAGGCTGGAAGGCGGCGCTTGATCGGCACCTTCGATATGGTGGAAAAGTATTGGGCATCTGCGGTGGGTTGCAGATGCTTGGAACACGCGTGATCGATAGCCAGGGTCTGGAAGGCCCTGCGGGGCAAAGTGAAGGGTTCGGCTATTTGGACCTTGAAACGTCTCTGGAGCCGGAAAAGCACCTGCGCAATGTCGCGGGAACGCTTTGCTTCGATACCCCGGTCACGGGGTACGAGATCCATGCGGGCGTGACAGTCGGCCCTGCTCTGGCGCAACCCATGGTGCGTCTGAGCGACGGCCGAACGGATGGTGCCAGAAGCGCAGATGACCAGGTCATGGGCACCTATCTTCATGGTCTGTTTGAAACGGCCGCCTCGTGTAGCGCCTTGCTGAACTGGGCCGGCCTGGCCACCTCGGTACCCTTCGATTACTTCGCGTTGCGCGAAAAGGAAATAGACCGCCTCGGCGATATGGTCGACGCGCATCTCGATACGTACCGGTTGCGTGCGCTGTGCGGTCTCCAAGGCTGAGGGCGGCAACCGGTCCGCAATACAACAGGAACCCCCCCATGTTCGAACTCATTCTTGGCGGTGCGCGGTCGGGCAAGAGCCGGCTTGCCGAGCGTCTGGCGGCGGCGTCCGGTCTCACTGTCACCTACATCGCAACAAGTCAGCCGCTCGATGCCGAGATGCATGCACGTGTGGCATTGCATCGAGCGCGTCGGCCTCAGGAATGGGCGCTCGTGGAGGAGCCGCTCGCCTTGTCCAGCGCGCTACGTGAGCATGCCGCCCCCGATCGACTGCTTTTGGTCGACTGCCTCACACTCTGGCTAACCAATCTGCTCATCCACGAAGACAGCGCGCGCCTGGATCTGGAACGCGATGCGCTGTTGGATTGCCTGCCAGACCTGCCGGGCCGCGTATTGATGGTGAGTAATGAAACCGGTATGGGAATCGTCCCACTCGGCGAACTCAGTCGGCGTTACGTGGACGAGGCCGGCTGGCTGCATCAATCGCTGGCCGAGCGCGCCGACCGTGTGGCGTTCTGCGTCGCAGGACTGCCGATGGTATTGAAGGGAGACCCGCTATGAGCGGCTATTGGTGGCAGGCGGACTGCCAGGTACCTGACGGGGCAGCTGAGACCGCCGCCTGGGAGCGGCAGGCACAGCTGACAAAGCCTACCGGCGCGCTGGGTGAACTGGAGGCGGCTGCCGTACAGCTGGCCAGCCTGCAACGAACGGTACGACCCCGCATCGATCACATCTGGATCACGGTATTCGCCGGCGATCACGGTGTTGTGGAGGAGGGCGTGTCGGCCTACCCCCAGGCGGTAACGGTCGAAATGCTGCGCAATTTCGTATCCGGTGGCGCAGCTATCAGCACATTGGGCAGACGCCTGGGTGCCAATCTGGAGGTTATTGACCTCGGGACAGCTACGCCCTACGCCACGCTTGCTGGTGTTCGACGTATCGACCTTGGACCCGGGACCGCGAATTTCGCGAAGGCATCTGCCATGACCGAGGCCCAATGTGATGCCGCGCTGGATGCAGGACGTGATTCCGTTCTACGTGCCTGCGCTCACGGGGCGGATCTGTATATCGGTGGGGAGATGGGAATTGGCAATACCACGGCCGCAAGCGCGCTGGGCTGCGCGTTTCTGGATGTCGAGGTCGAGCAGCTGGTTGGTCGCGGTACAGGAATCGATGACGAGGGGCTGGGGCGCAAGCGCTCCGTAATCCAGCGTGCACTTTTGCTCCACACTGCGTCAGCCTCGCCTCACCAACGGCTATGCCGTTTGGGTGGATTCGAAATTGCCGCATTGGCAGGCGCCTACGTGGCATGCGCACAGCAAGGACTGCCCGCTGTGGTCGACGGGTTCATCAGTAGCGTAGCCGCGTTATGTGCCGTCCGGATGAACCCCGCCGTACGCCCCTGGCTGTTCTTTGGCCATCGCGGGGCTGAGCCCGGTCACGAAGCCGTACTGGAGGCCCTGCACGCGAGGCCACTTCTGAGCCTAGGAATGCGTCTTGGCGAAGGTACAGGGGCAGCGCTGGCAGTGCCGCTTCTGCAGCAAGCGTGTGGGTTACACGCCGAAATGGCGACCTTCGCGGAAGCCGCTGTCTCCAATCGCCCGTCATGATGTCGCTCCAACTGCTCCGGCATGGTCGGACCGAGGGTCCGCAAGGCTTCCGAGGTCGTTTGGACGTGCCGTTGTCCAACGAAGGCTGGGATGAGATGTATACGGCCACATCAGCACTCAGCTACGACCGGATTATCACGTCACCCTTGCAGCGTTGCGCAAGGTTCGCCCGCGCGCTCGCGGAAGCGACAGGTATTGCGACGTGTGAAGAGGCCGATTTTCGCGAGTTGGATTTCGGGGATTGGGAAGGGTGCACGCCGGCCGAGCTAATGGTCGAGCAGGCCGAAGCACTTGGGCAGTTCTGGGCGGATCCCTATGGCTACACGCCGCCGAACGGCGAGCCTGTTATTGCGTTCGAGCGGCGCGTTCTGAACGCAGTTGAGTCTCTGATTGACCGGTTTGCCGGCGAGCGGCTGCTGATTGTCACACATGGTGGGGTTATCCGCCTGCTGCTCGCCCGTGCTCGTGGACTGCACCGGAACGATCTGCTGCAGGTTGAGGTCGGCTACGCTGAGTGTCATTCAATCCAGACCGAGCGGCGGGGCGGAGTCCTGTGGCTCGGCGAAACCTGAGCGAGACGTCGCACGGCGGCACTTGCCTTGACCCAGGAGCCCGCATGACCGCATTTCTGATCGCCCTGCAGTTTCTAACCAGTCTCCCAGTGCGCCTTCGGGAGATGCCGACGCCGGAGGAAACGGGTCGCTCCATGTTGTTCTATCCGCTGGTCGGCCTGGTACTTGGGCTGCTGCTGTGGATGATCGCATCGTTCATTCATCCGGCGCCGGTGATGATGGCCGCAGCCTTGGTGCTTGCAGCGTGGGTTGCCCTGACGGGCGCGCTGCATCTGGACGGGCTGGCAGATACCGCGGACGCGTGGCTTGGCGGCCTCGGTGACCGCGAGCGCACGCTTCAGATCATGAAAGATCCTCGAAGCGGACCCATGGCCGTTGTTGTTCTGGTAGTGGTGTTGCTGCTCAAGTTCGTGGCCCTGACGACCCTGCTTTCCGCCGGGGCGATCGTAGCGCCGCTATTGGCTATCGTAGTGGCCCGAGGTGCGGTTCTCGCGCTCTTCCTGACCACACCTTACGCACGCCCCGGTGGGCTGGGAGACGCGATGGCCATGCATCTGCCGAGGTCGGCCGCCGGCCTGATATTGGGCGTCACCGCTGTGTGCGTGTGGATCGTTGGCGGGGCGGCCGGGTTTAGCCTGCTCCTCGTATGTGCAGTCCTGTTCTGGTTCTTGCGCCGAGCCTTCATGCGTCGCATTGGCGGCACCACTGGCGATACCGCAGGCGCGCTACTGGAATTGACCGAATGCGCGGCGCTCGTCTGGCTCGCGTTGACCTGAACGGGCGCATCGCTTGAGGCGCCCGCGTCCGTTGTCATGCCGCCATGGCTTCGCATTCCTCTGCACAGCGTTGGCAGGCCTGTGCACATTGTTGGCAGTGATCATGGTCATGTCGGGCGCACTCTTCGGCGCATGCGCGACATGCCTGAGCGCATAGGCGGCAGATTTCCTTGGCAAGGTCGCTCTGACGCGTCATCAATGTTTCGGCTAACCGGCATAGATCGGCGCAATCGCGGTCCATGCGAATGCAGTCAGCCATCATGCTGACATTGTCCTCCCGCAGGCACGCGGAGGCGCATGTCTCACAGGCTATGGCGCAGGCGCTACAGGCCTGAATGCAGGATGCGAATGGGTTGTTCATGTCGAGGCCTCCATCGGTTACGGATCGGAGCAGGTCTTCTTTGGCGAAACCTGCCCTCGGTCGACCCCGATGAAGGAGCATCCGTTCGCCAGTGTAAATTCGTTACGACATTTGACCAGGAGCGTGTGCCGGTATAAACACTGATGATCCCTTGCGTATGCATGACTCGGCGCCGGCCTACAACCGAAGCGCATTCTTGATAGGGCCCGTGGTATCGGGCAAACGCACGCAGCGAGCCTCTATCATGTGCGCTCGCAAGCGCGAATGAAGCGTGCGCGAACGGGCGTGGCGCGCTGGCGCCGGTTGCAGACGCTCTGCACCTCGAATCACGGGGTGGCGAGCGGCCCAATGCTTCCCCGGAGTGCAGGGGTTGCGCGACACTGCATACAGGTTTGCTGGAAGAACTATAAAACGAACAGGAACGCGAAATGACTGCCTTGTCCCGTAATAGTGCTCTGATCCTGGCCCTTGCGGCCGTGATCCTTGCGCTCTCGCTTGGAACCCGCCATGGCTTTGGGCTCTTCCTACCTCCGATGAGTGCAGAATTCGGCTGGGGTCGCGAGGTATTCGCCTTTGCCATCGCGTTGCAAAATCTCATATGGGGGCTGACCCAACCCGTCACTGGCGCCTTGGCGGATCGCTTTGGCGCGGCACGTACCGTTGCCGTGGGTGGTGTGCTCTACGCCCTCGGTCTCGTGCTAATGGCAAGCGCGAACGACCCGCTGTCCCTGTCGCTAAGTGCGGGCTTGCTGATCGGCATGGGATTGTCCGGTACGTCATTTTCGGTGTTGCTCGGTGTGGTTGGGCGTGCGGTGGCCCCGGAGAAACGCAGCATGGCCATGGGCGTCGCGGCGGCTGCCGGCTCATTTGGCCAGTTCGCGATGCTGCCGGGTACGCTTTCACTGATCGGCTGGCTGGGTTGGTCTTCAGCATTGCTGGCGCTGGGCCTTCTGGTTGCGTTGATGGTTCCATTGGCCGGCTTGCTGAAGGACAAACCCTTACCGGCGTCGCCTGGGCAGGATCAAACGCTGCGCGAAGCGCTCTCGGAAGCCTCGCGCCATGCCGGGTTCTGGTGGCTGTCCTTCGGGTTCTTCGTCTGCGGCTTTCATGTAGTGTTCATCGGCATCCACCTGCCGGCGTATCTGGTCGACCAGCAACTGCCTGCAAGCGTTGGCACTACCGTGTTGGCGCTGGTTGGGCTATTCAATATCTTCGGAACCTATATTGCCGGCTGGCTTGGCGGGCGGTATTCCAAACCGCGTCTGCTCACAGCCTTGTATCTGTCGCGCGGTGTCGTTATCACGCTCTTCTACCTGCTACCCGTGACCACCGTTACAGCCTATGGATTCGGTATCGCCATGGGCCTGCTTTGGCTATCGACGGTTCCCCTCACCAATGGCACGGTCGCTACCGTATTCGGCGTTAAAAACCTGTCGATGCTCGGTGGCATCGTGTTCCTGTTTCACCAGATAGGTGCGTTTCTCGGTGGCTGGCTCGGGGGCTACGTGTATGACCACACGGGTAACTACGATCTGGTTTGGCAGCTTTCGATATTGCTCAGCGTCCTCGCCGCCGCGTTGAACTGGCCGGTTCGCGAGAGGCCGGTGGCACGCCTGCAGGGTGCAGCATGAGCTACGGCTGGAAGATCGGTGCAATGGTCATAGCCATCGTGGCGTTATTGCTGTGCTGGTGGGGCTGGCAGGCAGGGGGGCTGGCGCTGGCGGGACTGGTGATGAGCGTTTGCTAAGGGCGACGCGTTAAATCAGATCGTCCCGGGCATTGCGCCCGGGACGAAGGGGACTGCTTAGAAGCGGTACGTCAGCTGAGCACCCACGGTGTGAGCGCTGTTCTCGTATTTTGCGTTGTAGCTTTGAGAAACCGGAAGGCCCCCCGGGCCTTGCCCGACCACGCGGCTTTGATTGACGTCGGCGTCCTTTTCACGCAGATACAGGTAGGCGAAGTCGACGGTCAAATCCTGGGTCGGACTCCAGCCGAAACCGACGCTGAAGTTCGTCCGGTCGTTGATCGGTATGCGCGGCGAGCGGTGTTGATTGTTGGCAGGCGACTCGTCGTAGCCTACACCCGCGCGAAGCACCCACTGCGGATTTAGCTGATATTCGGCGCCAACAGAGTAGGTCCAGGTGTCCTTCCACTCCTGAACTTCCTCGATACGCGACAGTGCGGCGGACGGAGTGCCCTTGTTCTCGACCAGGATTGACTCCAGCCGGCTCCAGCGGGTCCAGGTCGCGCTTGCATGCAGTGTCCACTGGTCGGTAAGCGCGTGGCTGATGCCGAAGTCGACCGATTCGGGTGTTTTCAGATCCAGCGAGGCGTCGTACTTACCCGCACCTGGAATACCCGAATAGCGAGTATCGCCCTCGAGCGTATAGTCGACCTTGGAGTGGTAGGTCAGGCCCAGTTTCGTCTGAGGCGTCACTTCGTAGAGGATGCCCGCATTGAAACCAAACGCCGTGTCATCGCCTTCGATCTTCGCGCGCCCATCGTTGGCGGTGCCCGTGAAGATGGCAGACTCCAGCTTGCCTTTTATCCGGTTGATCGTTGGGCCGAAGCCGACGGACAGTTGGTCATTGATGCGGAAGCTGACCGTCGGCTGCAGCGTGATGACCTCAACTTCACTGTAGTCACCAAAATAGCGACCCTGGAAATTGCTTTCGTAGTCAGTCAGAAGGCCGAAGGGCACGTACATGCCCAGGCCGAAGGTCCACTGGTCGTTGATCGGCTTGACGTAGTAGCCCAGAGGTACGCCAACGGTCGGAACCATATCGCCGTCATTGCTCCCGGCTGCGGCGCCGACGGTGGTATTGCCGATCCGGCGGGGCGCATTGGCATCCTTGATATCGCTACGTGCGAAGATACCAGCCGCCCCAAGCGTGACTTGTTCACGATTAAGAAGCGACATACCGGCCGGGTTGCCGTAAACGATTGATGCGTCACTCGCAGACGAAGCGCGACCGGCGAATGCCATGCCCATGGAGCTGATGCTTTGTTCGTTGAGCGCGAAGCCCGATGCGTGTGCTTGACTGGCGAGTGCGCCGAGCATCAGGACGACGCCGGAGCTGATCCCTAGTTTTTTCATCTTGTTTTCCTCAGGGGGTGTAAGCGGGGCCAACGGAGCGCACGCTATCAGTAAAGAATCGCGTGCGCTAGCCTCGTAGAGCGGCTTGTAACGAATGGATGCATCCTCTACCAGCCTCTCTAGTTCGGTACGTTAGCCCAGCGTAGACGAAAACCGTAGCGACTTTTCCTGACCATTCGGTCACGCGTGGCCATCACGTGATGTCTCGGTCTCCACCGGGCGGGTCGGGTCGGTAATCCACTCGCTCCATGAACCCGGGTAGAGCCGCCCCATCGGTAGCCCGGCCAGGTTCATCGCGAACAAATTGTGACAGGCGGTGACGCCTGATCCGCAATAGGCGACGGCATCCGAGCAAGTGCCCATGAGGGTGGCAAATCGGTCGCGAAGCGCCTGCGGTGACTTGAAGCGGCCGTTGGGTTGCAGGTTGTCCGTGAACGGCGCGCACACTGCCCCGGGAATATGTCCGGCGATCGGGTCTATAGGTTCTTCGCGTCCGAGGTAGCGGGGTAGGGACCGTGCATCCAGCAGACGTTGATGCGGATCGCTGAGCCGCTGGCGTAATTCGGTTGCCTCCACGACCAGCGAATTGTCGAGATCCGGCTCGAAGTCGCCAGGTGCAGCTGGCCGTATGTCAGCGGTCAGCAAACCGCCTCCGTCGGTCCATGCCTTCAAACCGCCGTCCAGCAGCGACACGCCTTCGCGTTTACCCAGCCATGTCAGGAGCCACCATGCGCGTGCTGCATAGGCACCGGAGCCGTCGTCATAGGCGACGACTTGGGTATCCGCACACAAGCCTATGCTCGCAAGATGGCGTGCAAGGTGTCGGGGATCGGGTAAGGGGTGCCGGCCGGTCTGGCCGGCAACGACTTCAGCGGACATGTCCCGGTTAAGGTCCAGAAATTGTGCGCCTGGCAGATGGCCGGCGTCGTAAGCCCGGCGGCCATAGCCCGGATCATCGAGTGAGAATCGGCAATCAAGCACGAGCAAATCCGCTTGCAAGAGGCGTCGCTCAAGCTGCTCGGCGGTGATGAGATGGGCGTATGACATGACGGCTCCGGTAACGGTTCGTCCAACGAGTATAGAGCGGGCTGAGAATGGTGGCGGCGGCTTTCGGGGACAGCGCACGGGTCCACCGATATACTCCGCAACGCATTGCCGATTTTAACGAAGGAGTCACCGTGCCTACCGATATTCAATGGATCCGCACAGACGCTGATTTGGCGTCCCGCTGCCAGGCATGGCGTGCGCTTCCCTTCGTAGCACTTGATACGGAATTCGTCCGTGTCGATACCTTCTACCCACTGGCTGGATTGCTTCAGGTGGGTGATGGCAAGCAGGCCTTTCTCATCGACCCGCTCGAGATAAACGACTGGACGCCATTCGCCGACCTGCTGCGGGATACCCGTGTCGTCAAGGTGCTCCACGCCTGCAGCGAGGATCTCGAAGTCTTTCTTCGCCTGACCGATGCCCTGCCGCAACCGCTGTTCGATACCCAACTGGCGGCGGGCTACCTGGGGCTTGGCCATTCGATGGGGTATTCGCGTCTGGTCCAGGCGGTACTGGGGATTGACCTGCCCAAGGACGAGACGCGCTCGGACTGGCTACAACGGCCACTGACACCACTTCAACAGGAATATGCCGCGGCCGATGCCCAGCACCTGGCAGAGCTCTACACGCAACTGTTGCCGCAACTTAGCGAAGAAAAACAGGCGTGGCTGCTGGAAGACGGTGCTGAGCTGGTCAACAACCTGTGCCGCGAAATTGACCCCCATGAGCTTTACCGAGAGGCCAAGCTTGGCTGGAAGCTCAGCCGGCAACAACTTGCCGTCCTGCAAGCCCTTTACGCCTGGCGCGAGATCGAAGCACGCCGGCGCGATCAGCCACGTAACCGTGTCGTCCGTGAACACTGCCTCTGGCCGATGGCGCGCTTCCAGCCTACTGATCGTGCGGCGCTTTCCCGTATCGAAGACATGCATCCGAAAACCGTGCGTCAGGACGGCGATACGCTGATTCGGATCATTGAGGAGGCAGGTTCGCTGCCCCCGGAGAAATGGCCCGAGAGCTTGCCACCTCCGCTGCCATCCGAAGCGTCTGCGCTGCTGAAGAAGCTGAGGGCAGTCGGCCAGGCTGAAGCCGCTGAATTGGGTATGGCGCCGGAGCTGATGCTGCGCAAGAAAGTCCTGGAAGCCTTACTCAGAAGCGGGTTTCCAAATGGGCCCTATCAACTACCGGATTCATTGAAAGGTTGGCGTCGCGCGCGTATGGGCGAAGCCCTGCTGGCGGCGCTGGAGTAATGCACATGAAACGTATCTGCTCGATCTACAAGAGCCCGCGCAAGCGGGAAATGTACCTCTACGTTGAAAAGCGCGATGCACTCACACGCGTTCCAGAGCCACTCCTGGCAGCGTTTGGCCCGCCGATCCATGCGTTCGACCTCGTGTTGTCGCCGGAGCGGCAGCTTGCCCGTGAGGACATCGGCAAGGTGCTGGAGAATTTGGAGAAGCAGGGCTATCACTTGCAGATGCCACCGCCCGAAGAAGAGTACATCGAGCATCTGCCTGACGAATTGCTGCGCATGAACGACCCGGTTTAACGGGCGGCGCTAACGAGGATCGAATGCGTTTACTGATTGGCGAGCCGGATTTTTCCGGCTATGCGGCGCTGCTGCAGGACCTCCACGATGTCGAGATCGTCGGCGGTGACCGGCTGGAGGATCTGTTACCGGTTGCGGAGGACTGCCCTGTCTGGCTCGGCGCTCCCAGCCTTCTGGTCAACTTGCTGAAGGAGGGCATGCGCCCCCAATGGTTGCAGTCGACATGGGCTGGCATCATGCCGCTGATGAACGAGTCGCTTCCCCGTGATTACGTCCTGACTCGCGCGGTCGGTGTATTCGGCCAGGTGATCGGCGAGTACGCCCTTACCTACATGCTTGCGCATGAGAGGGGGCTGTTGTCGCGCCTTCAGAGTCAGGCCGAGCGGCGTTGGGATACGACGATCCCGGGGACATTGGCAGGGCGTTGCGTGCTGATCGTGGGGACTGGCGATATTGGTTCAACCATTGCGCGCCTGCTGAACAGCTTTGGATGCGAACTACTCGGTATCTCCCGCCAGGCTCGGCTTACCTCCACGCTGGATCAGGTAGGCGGAATGGATCGACTGCTCGATTTTGCCGAGCGTGCCGATTACGTCATCAACCTGCTTCCCGACACGCCGCATACACGGGATGTCTACGATGCCCGGTTCTTCGAGCGGATGAAGCGCAAGGCGCTGTTCATCAATGTCGGGCGCGGCACGGCCGTAGTGGATGACGATCTCATTGCAGCACTGAATCAGAATGAAATTGCGGGGGCTGTGCTGGACGTGTTCCGGCAAGAGCCGCTGCCGCCTGCGCACCCGTTCTGGGATACGCCCAACCTGACGATTACCGGCCATATGGCAGGGCCAACATTGGCTCCTCCAATGGCATCACTGTTCATGGATAACCTCCAGCGTTGGCAAGCCGGGGCACCCCTTCGCGGGCAGGTGGATTTCGAGCGCGGGTATTGATCCGACCGCCGATGCTTGGCGGGCAGTGAGCGCACGACTACACTGCCCGACCTTTTTTCCCGCTTGTCCTTCCATGGCCGCCAAAGTCGAACCCTTCTGGAAACGCAAAACACTCGCTCAGCTCGATCGCGAGGAGTGGGAGTCCCTGTGCGATGGCTGCGGTTTGTGCTGCCTACAGAAGCTCGAAGACGAAGACGATGGCAGCGTCTACTACACGCGCATCGCGTGCCGGCTGCTCGACCTCAAGACCTGTCGCTGCAGTGATTATGAGCATCGGCGTGCGCAAGTCCCCGACTGCATACAGTTGACCCCCGATCAGGCTGACAGCTTCAAGTGGTTACCGCCGACCTGCGGCTATCGGCTGGTTGCCGAGGGCAAGGATTTGCCACTGTGGCATCACCTCGTCAGTGGGGATATTGACGCGGTCCACGATGCCCGTATATCGCAATCTGGCCGGATGCTGAGAGAAGACAGCGTCGCGGAAGATGACTGGGAAGACCATCTGATCTTCCGAGCCGGGTAACTGCCGGAATCAATAATTCGGTGTAATTTCCGGGATGCCTTGTGAGTCGATGATGAATGGCATCGACCACTCCTTGAGTTCACAACCTTTCTTCTCGAGGTCTTGGCGCACCTGCTGAATGACACCCGCAAGGCGCGTCGGCTCCTCGTATTGGGTCCGCGTGACCCTGGCGATGTCCAGAATGGGTTCGCCTTGGGCGTCGAGTACGCTGAAGCCGAAACTGTCCTCTTCCGCGTTGGCACTGGTAACGCAGCCGTAAGGCTGGAACGCTTGCGACGTGATGTTCATGGCATTGTCGATGTCGGTGGGCGTGGTCATGACGGCTCCTGTTTCCATGGTGTCTACGGGTTACTGGTAGAACGACGGGCGCGCGTTTGGGTTCCCATGGACATGACCGAGCGTCGCTGCTGCATTGCCGGTGCCGTCATAAGGCCCCATATCGGTAGGGGTCCGATACCTACCCGGAGGTTCGCGCCTGCGCCATGTCCGACCCATGTTTTAACGCGTTTCATCCTTCCGTGGTTGAGTGGTTCAATGCCACCTTTCCGTCGCCGACCGCCGCTCAGGCGGCGGCGTGGCCTCGGATCAAATCGAGGCGCTCCACGCTTGTGGCCGCGCCGACTGGATCCGGCAAAACACTTACGGCATTTCTCGCCGCACTGGACGACCTGGTTCACGAAGGCGTGGCGCAGGGCGGTACGCTACCAGATGAAACGCGGGTGCTGTACGTCTCGCCACTCAAGGCGCTTTCCAATGATGTGCGCGTGAATCTTGATGTCCCCCTGGCCGGTATAGCGAAGGTGCTGGAACGCAACGGGCATGCGGCACCCTGCATCCGGACGGCGGTACGTACAGGCGATACGCCGCAGGCCGAGCGTAATGCGATGCGCAAGCGGCCGCCTCATGTACTGGTCACTACGCCTGAGTCGTTCTATGTGCTATTGGGCTCCGACTCCGGGCGGCGCCAATTGGCAACCGTACGCAGCGTCATCGTTGATGAGATTCATGCGGTCGCCGGCAGCAAGCGCGGTAGCCATCTTGCACTGTCGCTCGAACGGCTTGAGGCACTGTGCGGGCGGCCACTCGTGCGTATTGGACTCTCCGCAACGCAAAAGCCTATCGAATCCGTCGCTCGGCTACTGACCGGGCGGAGTGGGCGGGTATGCGAAATCGTGGACGTCGGGCATACGCGGGCCCGCGACCTTGGCCTTGAGATTCCGCCACTCCCATTGGAGTCGGTGATGGCCAACGATGTCTGGGAAACCGTTTACGATCGCCTGGCTGAGTTGGCTGAAGCGCATCGCACGACGCTTGTCTTCGTCAACACCCGGCGAATGGCCGAACGGGCCGCAAGGCATCTGTCGGACCGGCTCGGGGTGGGGGCTGTGGCTGCACACCATGGCAGCCTGGCCCGCGAACAGCGGTTGGATGCCGAGCAGCGGCTCAAGCGAGGCGACCTGAGGCTGCTCGTCGCCACAGCATCACTGGAGCTGGGTATCGATATCGGTGATGTCGAGCTGGTGTGTCAGGTTGGTTCGCCCGGCTCTATTTCTGCATTTCTGCAGCGTGTTGGCCGGTCGGGTCACCAGGTTGTCGGTACGCCGAAGGGGCGCCTTTTTCCGACGTCGCGTGATGATCTGATCGAGTGTGTCGCGCTGCTGGACTGCGTACGGCGAAATGAACTGGATACGCTGGTCATGCCCGTTGCGCCGCTCGATGTGCTGGCGCAGCAGATCATCGCCGAGGTGTCGTGTCAGGAATGGCATGAGGATGCTTTGCTCGCGTGTTTTCGCCAGGCCGAACCTTTTGCGGAGCTGTCCGAAGCGCGCTACCAGTCGGTGCTTGCGATGTTGGCCGAAGGGTACACCGGACGCCAGGGTCCTCGTGCGGCTTACCTGCACCGCGACGCCGCGACGGGCACATTGCGCGGCCGTCGAGGGGGCAAGTTGACTGCTGTCAGTTCAGGCGGGACGATCCCGGATAACGCCGATTACAGCGTCATTCTCGAGCCGCAAGGTCACGGCATCGGGACAGTGAACGAAGACTTCGCCGTCGAAAGTCTGGCCGGGGATATCTTTCAGCTCGGCAACACCTCTTATCGCATTCAGAAGATCGAGCCCGGGCGTGTTCGCGTAGAGGATGCCAAGGGACAACCACCCAACATTCCGTTCTGGCACGGTGAAGCGCCTGGCCGTAGCGATGCATTGTCCTTCGGCGTCGCGCGACTGCGCGGCGAAATTGAACAGCGGCTTGGCGTGTCGGGTGATGATCGCCTTCGATCCGCCACGCATTGGTTGGTCGTCGAGGTGGGGATACCTGAGGGCGCCGCTATCCAGATCGTTGAGTATCTGGCCCGTGCGGTAGCTGCGCTTGGTGGCTTGCCAACCCTGGAACAGTTGGTGATGGAGCGTTTCTTCGACGCCTCTGGAGGGATGCAGCTCGTAATCCATTCCCCTTTTGGAAGCCGTGTGAACCGGGCCTGGGGGCTCGCACTACGCAAGCGATTCTGTCGCACCTTCAACTTCGAGCTTCAGGCTGCGGCGACGGAGGACGCCATCGTGCTTTCGCTGTCTACCAGCCACAGCTTCCCGCTTGATGAGGTATGGCGTTACTTGCGAGCCGACACCGCCCAGGCGGTGCTGGTCCAGGCGCTGCTCGACGCGCCGTTATTTGGTGTCCGGTGGCGTTGGAACGCGACCACTGCGCTGGCACTTCCGCGCATGGCCGGCGGACGCAAGGTTGCGCCTCAATTGCAGCGAATGCGCAGTGAGGATCTCCTCGCGACTGTATTTCCTGATCAGGTGGCGTGTCTCGAGAACATCGTTGGGGAGCGCGAGCTGCCGGAACATCCGCTGGTTGAGCAGACGCTGAACGATTGCCTGCACGAGGCCATGGATGCCGACGCGTGGATCGGCGTGCTACGGCGTGTCGAATCGGGAAACATTCGGCTGCTGGCGCGTGATCTGCCTTCGCCTTCGCCCCTTGCCATGGAAACGCTGGCTGCAAGGCCCTATGCCTTTCTCGATGATGCGCCTCTCGAAGAGCGGCGTACGCAGGCGGTCATGACGAGGCGCTGGATGGACCCGACCTCGGCGGACGATCTGGGCGCGCTCGACGCGAGTGCGATCGACGCTGTGCGAGACCAGGCATGGCCGAGCGTCCGCTCAGTGGATGAGATGCATGATGCACTGATGACGCTATCGTGCGTCGGAAGCGAGGAGGCAGCCGCGTTGCCCGAGTGGCCTATCCTGCTCGATGCGCTGGCGCGGCAGGGGCGGGCGACGTGCCTGTCCGTTGCCCCCGATACCGATCTGTGGGTGCCGTTGGAGCGCTTACCGGTATTTCAATCCGTCTTCCCAGCTGCCCATGGTCAGCCGCCGCTCACGGTTCCCGCACGATTTCAGCGCGAATTCGATCCGGATGAGGCCCTTGTCGAAATCGTTCGGGCACGCCTGGCCGGAATTGGCCCGCAGACGTTGGCGGCCATTTCGCACCCGTTGGGGCTGTCCCCCGATGCGGTTGCCAAACCGCTCGCCCGCCTCGAGATGGAAGGTTATGCGCTACAAGGTCTATTCATCCCGGGTGTGGAGACGATTCAGTGGTGTGAACGCGGATTGCTCGCCCGGATACACCGCCAGACGGTCCGACGTCTCCGTCGCGAGATCGAGCCTGTCGAGCCCGCTGACTACATGCGCTTTCTCTTCGATTGGCAGCACCTGTCCCCTGAGACAGGAATGCGAGGACCAGCAGCTCTGGATGAGATTCTCGAGCAATTGGAGGGCTTTCAGGCGCCCGCCACTGCGTGGGAGGAGGAAATTCTTCCGGCTCGTATCCGAGACTATGGAAGCAATTGGCTCGATGGCCAATGTCGCTCCGGGCGGACCGTCTGGTTGCGCATGGCGGGTCGCCTTCGTGCCAAAGGCGGCCCTGTCCGCGGCACACCCATCGTCCTCTTACCCAGGCGGCATCTTTCGGATTGGTTCGGGCTGACCGCTGAATCCGGTGAGCCCGAGGTTTCGCCACGCGCCGAACGTGTGCGCGCAGCTCTGGCCGAGCGAGGCGCGTCATTCTTCGATGAGCTACAGGACAGCCTGAGATTGCTGCCAACCGAGCTGGAGAATGCGCTGGGCGAGCTTGTAAATCTCGGGATGGTAAATGCTGACAGCTTTGCCGGTATGCGGGCGCTTCTGACACCCGCAGCGCGCCGGCCGAGCCGGATGACGCGCAGAAGTAGAGGCCGCCCGTATGGCATGGTGGACGCAGGACGCTGGGCCCTATTGCGCCGTGACGAGGTCGCTGAGGGGGATCGGTCGGCGGCGTTGGAGCATATCGCGTGGGTACTTCTGGAACGATACGGCGTCGTGTGCTGGCGATTGTTGGATCGCGAGGCCGACTGGATGCCGCCTTGGCGAGACTTGTTGCGGGTCTACCATCGACTGGAGGCGCGCGGCGAGATCCGCGGAGGGCGTTTCATCGCGGGCGTCTCGGGTGAGCAATTCGCCCTGCCAGAAGCTATAGGAAAATTGCGAGCAATACGACGACAGCCGCGTGATGGCACACTGGTACGCGTGTCAGCCGTGGATCCGGCCAATCTGACCGGCGAGTTCCTGAGTTCCGAGCGCGTAGGTTCGACGATTGGAAGTCGAATTCTGTACCGGGATGGCGTGCCAGTCGCGCTGATTCAATCCGGTGATGTGCATTACCTGCAACAGGGCGCTGCGGCGGAAATGTCGACATGGCGGGCCGTCCTAAGCGGCACCGCTCCTTGTTCAATCGGGCAGGGTGTCCATTTGCGATAGCCACTTCGATCTTTTTCTGACGCCAGGGATATAACGCGCCATCGGTGCTGTCATAACGCCACTAATTTGAAGATGCACTGATCTGTTCGTGCATCGATTTCTCGTCAGGTGGCCGGATGATCTTTACAAGAGCGCTTAAACAAACCATCGCGGCACAGACAAACGAGATCGGTCAGCTGACCGGCGTTCTGGCTGCCATACACCGTTCCATGGCGGTAATCGAGTTCAGGCCGGATGGGACAGTACTCGCCGCGAACGACAATTTCCTGGACGTGATGGGGTACAGGCTGGACGACATCGCAGGCCGGCATCACCGACAATTTTGCGAGGCGGCTTATGTGCGAAGCGGCGAATATCTAATGTTTTGGCAAAAGTTGGCGCGCGGCGAACCTGTCACAGGGCGCTTCCCTCGCATTACACGTGATGGTCGCCGCGTTTGGCTCGAGGCAAGTTACACGCCCGTGTTTGAAGGAGGCGTTCTGACGAAGGTGATCAAGCTTGCCTCCGATGTCACCGCCGCTGTTATCGCCGAAAACGGAGCGGCGAGCAGGCTTGAAGCAATCAACCGCTCGATGGCACAGATCGAATTTACGCCTGACGGTATCGTGTTGACCGCCAATGCCAACTTCCTTCGCGTGTTGGGTTACCGCCTGGAGCAGATCGTCGGTAAACATCACGCCTGCTTTTGCGAAGCAGACGCCACGGGCGGCACCGAGTATCGCGCGTTCTGGGAGCGGCTGATCCGAGGCGAATTTATCAGTGGGCAATTCAGGCGGATTGACAGTCGCGGCGCAGTGGTTTGGCTAGAGGCAAGCTACAGCCCGGTCTTCGACGATACAGGCCGGGTCTGCAAGGTTGTGAAATACGCGGCTGACATAACCGAACGGCAACGTCGGTATGAGGCCGAGACCGAAAACGCGCGGCGTGCGTTCGAACTCTCGCAAAATACCCTCGAGGCGGCAGACGAAGGTAGCGATGTGATTCGTCAGGCTACCGGTGCCATGCAGCGCATCGCCCATACGATCCAGTCCAGTGCCGAATCCATTGAAGCACTTGGCGCGCAATCGAAGCGCATCTCTTCAATCGTGAAGACTATCCGCGAAATCGCGGATCAGACAAACCTGCTGGCGCTCAATGCGGCCATCGAGGCCGCACGTGCCGGAGAGCAGGGTAGAGGCTTTGCAGTCGTCGCTGACGAAGTCCGGCAACTGGCTGAGCGCACAGCCCGTTCGACCTCTGAGATTGGCGAGATGATTCACTCCGTGCAGGAAAGTACGGATTGCGCGGTAGTGGCGATGAGCAGCAGTCGAAAGGAAACCGAGGCCGGCGTTGAACATGCCCGTCATGCGGGACAGGTGATGGATCGCATCAGCGAACATTCACGGCACGTCGTGGATGCCGTGAGCACCTTTGGCAACGGCTTGCGGGACTAGCGTCAGGCGGAGCACGCCATTGATTCCACTTGCTGACGAGTTTGCGCGATGCGTCTGGCCAGTCGCTCGCGCTGCGCCGGCGTTGCGAGTGCGTAAAGGTCCGCGATCATGGAAGCCAGCTCCGAGCGCGCTGCCGGATAGCGGTATTGGTAAGTGGGTGTCCAATATTGATCGCGCTCTTGAAAAAGGTGCCCGATGCGCTCTGTGAAACCGTCTTCTACGCGCAGGTGTAGCGCTTCAATGAATGCGGATTGCCACTGCGCTCGGCTCTCAAGCCAGTGTGCATTCTGCTCCCCCAGCGCAGCTGACCACGTTTGGATACGTGTGCGTTGATCCTTGTTCAACCGGCCAAGCCAACCTTCAGCTCGTTCTGCCGCGCGCTCTGCGCGCTCATCGATCTGTGCATCCAGGGAGGGAGCAAGATACGCCGTGTGGTCCTCCTGGCGTTGATCAGCAAAGCGCTTTTCAATCTGTTTTACCTGCGGGTCGGTCAGGCTGGCTAACACGCTCGCGGATGGCAGTGTCGCCTTAACCGCGATGGCATCAACGGCCTGGTTGAGCTGCGAAAGTACCTGGTCAACATTGGCTACATCGAAAGTCGCGCTTCGGACGTGTTGTTCCAGTTCGCCCAGCCAGGCTGCATACATCGGCATCTGTGTGCTGCAGTGCCACCCGAGCAACTGTTCTACGTCCTTGTCCAGACTGGCGCGTTGTGTCTTGTCGAGGTCTACATATCGACCGACTTGCCAGGGAATGAGGGTGTCAAGATGTCGATACGCGAGATCGACCCGCGAGCATGCTGAGGTGAACAGACATGCGGCGAGGAGCAAGGTAAAACCTGCTCGACGAGCGTGGCTTGGCATGGTGGACTCCGAACCGCATGGCAACATGCAATTGGAGCCCTGATTGGACATTTGGGTTCGCTCGGCGGGCCACAGCATTCGATTCAGGCCACACGTAGGCGCTCATCGTCCGCGTCCTTATAAACGCCGGGAGGGAAGTCACCGTATCCCGCGTTCGGCGGTGGGGATATTTCGCACCGCAAAAGAGGGATCGGCGACACGCGCTTTTACGCTATTTACGGGGCCTCGGTTGCGGCTTCGCTCTCCAGGCCTGCTTCGGCGCCGGCCATCGTAGGCGGCGTCGCGACGAGCGCTGATACCAGGTCCAGGGCCTTCTGGAATGAAGGGTAGCCGCTCTTCGCAACGTCCAACTCGCCGTACGCCGCACGGTAGTGAGCGGCTTTTCCAGTATCGGCATTCTCTACAAGGTAGGGCTCGCTATAAACCTTGTAGAGCAACGCGATGGCATGAGGGTGCTCTCTTTCGGCCGCGTGCTCGAGCTGACGGACAATGTCATCTGGCTGTGCTTCCTGACGGATCATCAGTACCGCGCGGTAGAATTCGGTTTCGCCGGTCTTGTCCCTGGGGCTGGCGCGAGTGAGCAGGGCGTCAGCCAGCTCGTATCCATCCGGATCAGCGGCGGCCACGAGCATCTTGGCCTGGATCAGGTCGTTTTCCTGCAGCAGGCGGGCCTCCCGGCGGCCGTTATCGGACCACGGTGTGCCACACGGCCCGGTTGTACAGCCCGCCAGGGTGACGGCGAGGCCGAGCCCCAGAAAACAACGCATCATCAGTGTTCCCTCATCTTGGTACGAGCGCGTTCATCGCACGATTCCCCGACTATAGCGATTTTCGTGAAGCGGTTCATGGTGAAGTGAATCCAAAGATGCTCGAACGGACCATGGCGGCAATTCGCATGGCTATGGATAGAGCTATGCTACGAACACCAGAAGAATTGCGCCCCGCTTGTCGCCGGTGCGAATCTATTGGCGTTGTGCAGGTCTGACGCCTTGCTCCACTGCGAAGAATAGGTGTCTTTATCATGCACGCTCGTCCTTGCCTGGCTTGTGTTCTGCCGCCTTACCTGCTCGACCATCTTGCAAAGCATGGCCACGCTCGCCTGCGCTCTGCCGCGCAGGACTCGCTGACGCTCGATCATCAATTGCGGGTCCGTCGTGCTGCCATCGGGCGTGCTTCGACAACCCTGGCGACTGCGATAAACGTGCCGCCAGGTCAGCTTCGCCGTCATGTTCACAGCGCGGATAACAGCTCTCAGCTCCCCGGTCGCCTGGTGCGAAGCGAGGGGCAGCCGTCAAGCGGTGACGCGGCTGTGGACGAAGCGTATGACTACCTCGGCGCGACGTACGCGCTCTTCTGGGAGGTATTCAAACGGCATTCGATTGATGGAGCAGGGCTTCCACTCGTCGGTACCGTTCATTACGGGCAAAACTACGAAAACGCCTTCTGGAATGGTGAACAGATGGTGTTCGGCGATGGAGACGGCGAAATATTCAATCGCTTCACATCGTCGATCGACATCGTTGGCCATGAGCTGGCGCATGGCGTCATCGAGCACGAGACGAGCCTCCCTTATCAGGGCCAGTCGGGCGCGTTGAACGAGTCGTTGGCGGACGTATTCGGCACACTGGTCAAGCAGTACTATGCCCGTCAATCCGTCGACCAGGCTGACTGGTTGATCGGTTCCGAATTGTTCACGGATGCAGTCAATGCAACGGCTCTGCGCTCGATGCGAGCGCCGGGCACCGCGTATGACGACCCAGCGCTCGGAAAGGATCCCCAGCCGGCTCACATGCGAGACTTCGTCCAGACACAGGCTGACAATGGCGGCGTTCACATCAACTCGGGTATTCCCAACAGGGCGTTTTACCTGGCCGCGACAGCCATTGGCGGTTACGCCTGGGAAAACAGCGGCCGCATCTGGTACGAGGCCATGTGCGACGAGCAGGTATGGGATCAGGCCGACTTCGCCCAATTCGCCCGGCTTTGTGTGGAGGTTGCCGGTCGACTGTATGGTGCAGGACACGAGCAGCAGGCGGTCATCAGCGCGTGGACCGACGTTGGAGTTCTGCAGTGATAGAGACGCAGGCGTTGCAGGACGTGTCCTGTATCCAATTGTCATTGGAAGGCGGCGTCGCGTATCTGCCTGGACGGCGGAACAGCTGCGCCATCGAGCTTGACCAATGCGCGCCGACCGAGCGCGAGCGTCTACAGCAGGCGTTGAAGACGGCGCTTCAGCGGCAGCAGGCTGAAGAGGAGGCTGGGCGAGGGGATCAGCGATATTTCGTCGTTCTCGTGTCTTTCCAACAGGAGACACAAACGGGCGATTTACGCTTCAAGGTTCCGGAACAGCAGGTGCCGGATGTATTGATCGCAGAATGGCGTCGCGCCACAGGACGGACTTAGGCAGGGAGAAGCTGTGCCCACCGAACGGTGGGCAACGGCGGCGATCGAAGGGGCTTAACGCTTGCCGATCGTAATGTGGCGGGACGGCTGCGTCTGGCCACTGACGCCTTTTGCGATTTCCTGAATCTTTCCACCGGAGTTCAGGAAGGCGGCTACCTGGGCTTCGATCGATTCACTGGTCTCGACGGCGGGCGCGGGCTTGGCAGCGGCGGCTGTGGAAGGTTTGCGTGTGCGCATGTCGGACTCCTGGCGGGGAAAAACGCCAAATTGTACACGAATCGGCTGCTTTCTTCCGCGTTGATCGTGGGCCATTGGACAAGCGGCGCACCAGGACGGTCAGACGTAGGAACGCTTTGCTTCGACAGGATGCTCCGGCTGCCATTGGGCCAGGTAGTCGAGCAGCGCAGGCATCGCCATTGGCGCCGCGAACAGATGCCCCTGACCGAGATCACATCCCAGTTCACCAAGCACTGCAAGCTGGTCTTCCCGCTCGATGCCTTCGGCAACAACCCTCAGTTGCATGGCGTGCGCCATGGCGATGATTGCATGAACGATCTCGCGACTCTCGTTCGCCACCGTCAGCTCCTGCGTGAACGCTCTGTCGATCTTCACCATGTCCAACGGCAAACGTTTCAAGTGGGGCAGTGAGGAGTAGCCGGTCCCGAAGTTGTCGATGGAGATCGACACTCCCAGACGATAGATCTTCCTGAGCAGGCGGACGGCTCGCTGGATATTTGCCGTCAGCGCGTCCTCGGTGATCTCCACATTCAGGCGGAAGGGATTGATTCCGGAGCGGCGCAGGGCAACTTCGAGTGCGCGCGGCATCTCCTCATCGGCAAAATTGTGGGCAGAGCAATTGATGGCGACCGGAATGCGAGCGTGCCCGTTGGCCGTCAATTCGGCGATGTCCTGACAGGCTCGGTTCATCGCCCACCGGTCCAGCTCGCCAATGAAGCCGTTGGCTTCGGCGATACTGATGAATTTATCAGCCGGGATAAGGCCGTACCGGGGGTGGCGCCAACGAAGCAATGCTTCCAGCTGGACTGGCTCGCCGCCAGCGATGGGCAGTACGGGCATGTAATGCAGGTCGAGACCGACGTCCGTTTCCAGGGCACGCCGAAGCTCCGCGTCCAGCCGCGTTTCATGCTGCGCTCGCAATCGAAGGGCGTCGTCGAAAAGATGGATGTTGTCGCGGCCGATTCCCTTGGAGTGGTAGAGCGCCATGTCAGCATGCTTGAGGAGTGCCGATAGGGAATCGCCGTGCTCTGGAAACAGGCTGATGCCAATGCTTGTTGTCATTATCAGGCCGCGGCCCGATAACGAAATCGGCGCCTTCATTTTCTCCATGACGCGCTGTGCTAGCGCGTTCGCCTCATCCGCATGGTCGATGGGTACAAGGACACAGAATTCATCGCCTCCGAAGCGCGCGACGACGTCGCCATCACGCAATTCACCTCGTATGCGTTGCGAGATGACCCTGAGCAATTCATCGCCAGCGTCATGCCCCAGGCTGTCGTTGATGCGTTTGAAGTGATCGATGTCCAGGAACATGACGGCGAACGAGCGCTGGGTAAGCTGATGTTCGGCCAGGCGTTCATGAAATGCATCCTCGAAGCCGCGCCTGTTGAGCAGCCCTGTCAAAGGATCCTGATGAGCCGCCAGACGCAGGGAATCGTCCGTGTCGTCCAGGCGTGCAAGTTGGCGGCGGACACGGCGAAGGTCGCATTCGCGCTGCTGCAGGGTCCGATCAACACGCTCGGCGAGAATCATGGTAGCGGTGAGAAGGATGTAGACGACGCTCACGGCGAGACAGAACTGAATGCGGTTACTCGGTTGATCCCAGGCGGGCTTCGTGCCGTCTGGAACGCTCACTGCCAAACCCAGCGTCGCACAATAGTGTGCGGACATTATGGCGATGCCGAGCAGTAAGGCGCCCGCGATGCGTTTATAAGGGCTCAGGGCCTGCCCACGTATGACCGGGACCGCCAGCAGAAAGCCCGCGTAGGCCGCTATGGCGGTCGCAGGCACGCCGATGGTCATCCAACTGGCGTCCAACGCCAAGCGCTCAGTGGATCGAATCGCCGTCACACCGCCCAGCATCGTTGCCAGTGCACCCAGCGCGAAGAGCAGCGCGGCGGGCAGATGGCGCCCACGTGTCAGGTGTCGTTGCTCGTTGAGGAGCCAGATGACCAGCCCTGCCGATACGAGGGCAGGTACTGCCGACAGATTCGTCGCGACAAGGTCGTAGCTGACCGGAAATGGAGTGTGCAGGGTGAACAATGCAATAAAGTGCATGGCCCACACGCTACTGGCCAGGCCCAATAGGCCAAGTGCATTCCATGCACAGCTGGCACGCGTGTTTGCAGCCTGTCGCGCTCTGTCCAGCATTCCGAAAACGTTATAGGCAGCAGCGACCGCAACGCCGAACGCCAGGGTAAGAAGTGCGGGTGCATGACGAAACCCGTAAAGCACATGGCCATCCATGGGCGGTGCGATGAGCGCACCTATTCCGAGCCAATCCATTGGGAGCACCAGACTACGATGACCAGGCTTCGACCGAGCTACCTGTGATTTGTTTCAAGTATTTGGCGTCAATATCGGCCGTTCATCGGCAAATGGCCATATCCCTTCAAAATGGCATTTCGGAGGCCAAAAAAGGGCCTGATTCAGTCACTACAGCGTCTGAATCAGGCCTTCTGTTCACCGATTAACCAGCAAAATGATTTCAGCCGGCTACCAACACACGTATCGCTTCCAGGCGAAGCGACGCCTTATCAAGTAGGGCGAGTCCATTTTCGCGGTTTTCACGCAGCGTCACGATCTCACTGTCCCGCACTGTGGGATTTACGGCCTTTAACGCGGTGAGTCGTGCCAATTCCTCGTCGAGTTCCGCGGCGAGTTGTTGACGTGCCTCATCCACGCGCGCTTTGTGCCGAGGCAGCACCTTGGCTTCCGCAGCGTTTATCTGGGCCGCCAGGCTATCTCGCTGAGCCTGGATGAACTTGTTGGCGCTGGCTCTCGGGACGCTTTCCAGCTGATCATTGAGCGTCTCGAAAGCGACCTTCGACGCCAGGTCGTTGCCGTTCTGATCCAGCAAGCAGCGCAAGGCAGCGGGCGGCAGGTACCGACCAAGCTGCAGAGCCCGTGGTGCAACGACGTCGCTGACATAGAGCAGTTCAAGTAGGACGGTGCCAGGCTTGAGCGCCTTGTTTTTGATCAATGCCACCGCGGTATTGCCCATTGAACCGGAGAGCACAAGGTCCATGCCGCCCTGGGCCATCGGATGTTCCCATGTGAGGAACTGCATGTCCTCGCGGGCGAGCGCCTGCGCGCGGTCGTAGGTGATGGTGACGGCCTCGTCGTCGCCAAGCGGGAAGCTCGCATCGAGCATCTTCTCGCTTGGGCGGAGGATCAGCGCGTTGTCGGAGTGGTCCTCGCTATCGATGCCGAACGCGTCGAACAGGCGCTCCATGTAGATAGGTAGGGCATACTCGTCGTCCAGCTCCAGAATCTCTTCGACCAGACGCTGACCTTCGCCTTCGCCGCTCGAATTCAGTTCAAGCAAGCGATCGCGCCCGGTTTGCAGCTCAGTTTCCAGACGCTCGCGCTCTGCGCGAGCGTCGGTCACCAGCGAATCCCAGTCGTCATCGTCACCCCCTTCGAGAAGGGGCAGCAACCGACTGCCGAATGTATGCTGAAGCGCATTGCCGGTGGGGCAAGTTGCCAGAAACGCGTTGAGACCCCGGTTATACCAGTCGAAAAGGCGCGCCTGCGCCGTATTCTCAAGGTAGGGCACGTGCAGCTGGATGACGTGCTTTTGTCCGATACGATCGAGGCGGCCGATACGCTGCTCGAGCAGATCCGGGTGCGCCGGCAGATCGAAGAGTACGAGGTGGTGGGCGAACTGGAAGTTACGCCCCTCACTTCCGATTTCCGAACAGATGAGCACCTGTGCGCCATATTCCTCGTCCGCAAAGTATGCAGCGGCACGATCACGTTCGAGAATCGACATGCCTTCGTGGAAAACGGTTGCTGGAATACCAGAGCGGACGCGCAGGGCGTCACCGAGGTCCAGTGCGGTTTCGGCATGGGCACAGATCACCACCTTGAATTTCTTCAGTAGCTTGAGCTGGTCGACGAGCCACTCGACCCGGGGGTCGAGACGCCACCAGCGCTCTTCCTCAGGATCATCCTGCTGGGTCTGGTAGCTCAGTTCAGGATACAGGTCGGCGTGCTCACCGACCGGCAGCTCGAGATACTCGTCAGGGCTTGCCAAGGGGTATGCGTGCAGCTGACGCTCTGGAAAGCCCTGAACCGCCTGGCGGGTGTTACGGAACAGTACACGGCCGGTACCATGCCGATCCAGCAGCTCTCGAACCAATCGGGCGCTGGCTTCATCGTCCCCGGCATTGACAGCGTTGACGAGGGTTTCTCCTTCGCTGCCGAGGAAACGCACAATCGTCGCCGTCGCTTCTGCGCTCAGGCGACCCTTGTCCAGCAACTCGCGCACGGCTTCGGCAACCGGACGATAGTTGGCGCTTTCGGCGCGGAACGCGTCGAGGTCGTGGAAGCGGCTTGGATCAAGCAGACGCAGGCGAGCGAAGTGGCTGTCCTGGCCGAGCTGCTCTGGGGTTGCGGTCAGGAGAAGTACGCCAGGAATGACTTCAGCGAGCTGCTCGACCAGAGAGTATTCCGGGCTGCTCTTTTCAGGATGCCAGACGAGATGGTGCGCTTCGTCGACAACCAGCAAGTCCCACCCGGCGGCAAATAGCGCGTCCTGTGCGCGGTCATCTTCCTTCAACCACTCCAGAGCGACCAACGCGAGCTGTGCATCCTCGAATGGATTACTCGCGTCACTTTCGCGGAATCGCTCACTGTCGAACAAGGACACCTGGAGATTGAAGCGACGCCGCATTTCGACGAGCCATTGGTGCTGGAGGTTCTCGGGCACGAGGATCAGAACGCGGTTCGCGCGGCCGGATAGCAGTTGGCGGTGTATGACAAGACCGGCTTCGATGGTCTTGCCGAGGCCCACCTCATCCGCCAGAAGGACGCGCGGTGCGACACGGTCGGCGACTTCGCGGGCGATATGAAGCTGGTGAGGAATAGGCTGGGCGCGTACGCCACCGAGGCCCCAAAGCGAAGACTGCAACAGTCGGCTGCGGTGCTCGAGGGTGTGGTAGCGAAGCGAGAACCAGTTCAGCGGGTCGATCTGGCCAGCGAAGAGTCGATCACTCGCCAAACGGAACTGGATGAAATTCGAGAGCTCGGTTTCCGGCAGCGTACGCGGCTGATGTTGCTCGTCCAGGCCATGGTAGGTCAGCAGGCCGTCAGCATCTTCGACTTCGCGGACCGTGAGCTTCCAGCCTTCGAAGTGAGTAACTTCATCGCCCGGCACGAAGCGAACGCGGGTCAGCGGCGCATTACGAAGTGCGTATTGGCGTGTATCCCCCGTAGCGGGGTAGAGCACTGTCAGCAGCCGGCCATCCTGGGCGAGAATAGTGCCGATGCCGAGCTCCGCTTCGCTGTCGCTGATCCAGCGCTGCCCCGGTTGATACTGTTGCGCCATGCCTGGATTCTCCCCCGTGCGAAAAAGCCGGTAATGGTAGCTCAAATCTACCGCGCTGAGCGACGGGGCGGATGGGCTGCAGCAGCAGAAATACGCTCGGTCGCGTGTTTATGGCCGGTGATCCTCGTATGTACCCGCATTCTCGCGTTAGGCGTACAGTAGCAACTCAAGGACCTGTACGCAGTCAGGTGAAACCATGATTCCGCCCATTCCCAATGCCGCGCTTCCCATCGTGACGCATCACGAGGCGAGCAAGGCTCGTACGGAGGTAGCGCCGATCGCGCCTGCAGTCGATACGCCAAATGATTCTGGCGTTGGCCTCGACCATCGAGACCCGGCGGAAACGGTCGAGCGCCTGAGAGAAGAAGAGCGGCGCAGACGCAGGAAGAAAGGCACTCCACGCGGGGTGAAGCCCGGCACTTCAACGGCAACCGTCACCGCCACAGACGATGTCATTGAGGATTTGCCTCGCCAGGGTGTCTGGATCGATATTGAAGTTTAGCCATGTCATTGCTTGAACAATGCACGTTGCAATTGCCTGATGCTGATCTGACCTATATTCCCGGTTGGATCACGCCCCCCACGTCACAGGAATGGCTGGACGCGATCGTGCACGAAACGGCCTGGGAACAACCCACGATCAAGCTCTACGGGCGTGAGCACCCGGTGCCGCGCCTGACCGCCTGGTACGGGGACCCGGACGCAGCCTACCGATATTCAGGCATCGAGCACGTTCCGCTGGCCTGGACACCCTTGCTGGCTGAAATCCGGTTTCGAATCGAGGAGACCGTCGGGCAGCGCCTGAACGGCGTTTTGTTGAACCTCTATCGCACCGGGCAGGACTCAATGGGCTGGCACAGCGACGACGAAGCCGTTCTTGGTCGCAACCCTCTCATCGCGTCGTTGAGTCTTGGTGGGGAGCGCCGGTTCGATCTTCGTCGCCGTGACCGCCAGGGCGAGACGCATTCCTTACCGCTTACCGATGGTTCGCTACTGGTCATGCGTGGCGCGACGCAGCATTATTGGCAGCATCAGGTGGCCAAGACACGCAAGGCCTGTGCGCCACGACTGAATCTCACTTTCCGGCTGTTGTATGGGTAAGCATGAGCGACGATGACAAGTTGGTCGATTTCGCCTCCGAACGTGAGAAGCGAATCCACGACATCAAGGACAAACGCCTCGACGACATGCGTCAGGCGTTCGAGCAGATTCTACCGATGAAGGGCAAGAAGAAGCCCAAGGGTAAACCGAAGAAACGCTGATCGAGGCGCCCGCTTCGCCGCACCCCGCTTTGACGGTACACTTCGCCCCTTTTCGAAGGAGCCCTTTCCGTGACGACCCCTACCTCCCGCCTTCGAACCCTGCGCGACCATATCCGCTGGGCCGTCAGTCGTTTTCATGCAGAAGGGCTGTTCTTCGGGCACGGTACCGATAATGCCTGGGATGAGGCGCGCCAGTTGGTGCTGGGCGCATTGCATCTGCCATATGAGATTGCGGACACCTACCTGGATTGTCGTCTGGAAGACGACGAGCGCTATCACCTACAAACGCTGTTGTGGCGTCGTATCGAAGAGCGTGTGCCGACTGCCTATCTCTTGGGCGAAGCCTGGTTCTGCGGCCTTCCATTCAAGGTTGATGAGCGCGTGCTCGTCCCTCGTTCGCCCATTGCAGAGCTGATCGGAGCCCGGTTCGATCCCTGGTTGCCACGCGAACCCAAGCGCATCCTGGACTTGTGCACCGGCTCCGGTTGCATCGGTATCGCTGCGGCTTATGCCTTCCCCGAAGCCGAGGTGATCCTGGGCGATTTGTCGTTCGATGCCCTTGAGGTTGCCAATATCAACATCGAACAGCACGATCTCGAATCGCGAGTGTTCACGGTTCAGGGGGATGGTTTCGAGGGTTTGCCCGGCCAGCGTTTCGACTTGATCATCTCTAACCCACCCTACGTGGACGCGGAAGACTTCGCTGATATGCCGCCTGAGTACCATCACGAACCGGAAATGGGCCTGGCATGCGGAGACGACGGGCTGGACCTCGTGCGTCGGATGCTTGCAAAAGCGGCGGATCACCTTACGGAACAGGGCCTGCTCATCGTGGAGGTCGGCAATAGCCAAATTCACGTGGAGGCGCTTTATCCCGAAGTGGATTTCACGTGGCTCGAATTCGAGGAAGGGGGGCATGGTGTCTTCCTGCTTGCAGCCGCGCAGTGCCGTGAGTACCAGGATGTGTTCCGTTCGAAGCTTTCCTGACCTCCGCCTCCTGATGCCAATCCGTTGGCTCCTGCATGCCGGGAGCAGGGTGACGTAGCCATTCAGCTCATCTGCGGGTGTACCTGCCGGTGAGCCAAGGTGCAGTACGGCCTTTCAATGGGTAACGATCCAGATCAGCAGGCCAGACTGAAACAGCGCGAATGTCACGAGGCAGGCGATGGTGAAGCGCAAGCTGCCATCGTCACGCCGGAGACGAGCCAGTCGTTCGTCCAGATCGCGAATCCTCACTTCCTGTTGCTGGAGCTGCGTATCCGCGTTCTGCAGCATCGCCGCGCTCTCCAGTGGCGAAAGAATCTGCAGCTTTTCCTGTGGGCAGTCACTGAGCAAACTGCCCAACGTTTCGGCGTGGCAATGGGCTTTCAGGCGCTGTTCGTCCTGATAGCTCACCGTAAAGCCAAGGCCATGAAGAAAGCGATCCCGATTGAGACGAGCGTCTTCATTCAGTGCCGTCAACAGCGGGAACGCTTCTATCGTATAACTACCCCAGCGACGCTTCGCCCAACTGATCGTTTGGGCTGCGAGAAAGCGCCCCATGCCGCGATTGGCTGGCTCGGTCTGCAAGCCACTTTCGGGGCCAAATCGGATTTGTCGCGTGCCGTGGTCCACCCACACTTCAAGCAGATTGCGTTCCTTGCGGATCTTTTGCCCAGGTACAGCGATGCTGAGGCGGTAAAGGCTATGCTCACGACTGTGCCGTTGGAGGGTACCCAGCTGTACGAACCGTAGCGGGCGTGCGCCTGTGTATCGATCCGTCGGTAGCGGGTTAAGCCGAACCAGCTGAAAGGATTCCGGCCCGAGCTCAGCCCACGGCGATGCCGGCGCAGGTGTCGCTGCCTCCGGGACGGGGGCAGCTTGGGTTTCGGTGTCGCTCATCGGTCCTGTCCATAAGGTGCCGACCTGTTAAGTCGGCTGATAGCGCTCTTATCGGCAGGTCGACGTTCAACTGGAGGGTGATGTCGCGTCCGTTTGTGTGACAAAGGTCGAAATTGCGGTCACCAGTTCTCGGGCAACCGGTAATCCTGGATCATTGTAGGATGCACGTTGCGCCTCGAAATCCTTGGGTGTGATGCGAAGTACATGATTCATTCCGCCGATGATTTTCAGCGTTGCATGCGGGTTCGCCTTTGCCAAAGCCTCGGCATCCTCAACGCCGACCTGGGCGTCATGGTCGCCCTGAATGACGAGCGCCGGCGCGTGGACCTTTGCGAATGCACCTGCAGGATCCTGGCGCAGCCATGAGATGAGGAACGGCTGGACGCTCGGCCGGAAGAGTACGTCCAGTTTTGGATCCACGAGAGGGTAAAGCCGCCCAGCCTTGAGTGAATCAAGGATCGTACGGCTTTCGTCCTGCAGTTCGGCCGGTAGCCGCGTAGACAGTTGCTCTTCTATCACCTGATCCAGTGGACGGCCCGTGCCGGCAATCGTGATCAGGCCGGCAATTTCCGCCTGATTCGCCGCGAGGGTAGCCACGAGAGCGCCTTCACTATGGCCTATGAGAAATACGCTAGAAAACCGCGGGTCCTGCGCCAGCTTGCGACTCCAGTCGGCCGCATCACGGGCATATTGCTCGATGGAAAGCGTGGTTTCATCCGGCGCGGCAGGTTGACTGGCGGCTATACCCCGCTTGTCGTACCTGACCGTAGCCACGCCCTGTTGCGCAAGCGACTGCGCCAATCGCCTGAGACTGTCATTCCTGCCGGCAGGATTATTGCCATTGCGGTCCGTTGGGCCGGAGCCTGCAATGAGCAAGGCAACTGGCCCGGGTGACTGGCGTTGAGGCAGTACAAGGCTTCCGTGAAGTACACCGCTGGCCGTCTCAAGGTCCATAGGGCTACGAGAAATGGCCTGGGCGTGAATCATCGAGGAAAAGGCACACAGCAAAAGGAATAGAAGGCGCATGGGCAAGTTGTCCGGCAGGCCGGCCGCACTACGGGTTGGCGCGTTAGGGCGCTTTGGCTGGCCGGTGTGAAGGTATGATCGCGTCGTGCTGGCAAAGGTTTCGAACAGACAGCGCGCAGCGGAACGCTGATGCAAACGGCTCATGCCGCGCACGGCTCGGGTATACTCGCGGCTTTCTCTCAACAGGGTCCGCGGAGCGCTGCATGTCCGGCAATACCTTTGGCAAGTTGTTCACCGTCACCACGGCAGGCGAGAGCCACGGGCCGGCTTTGGTCGCTATCGTGGATGGCTGTCCGCCGGGCCTCGAACTGTCGATCCATGACTTGCAACGGGATCTCGACCGGCGAAAGCCCGGTACGAGCCGACACACGACTCAGCGGCAAGAGCCTGACGAGGTGGAGATTCTATCCGGGGTTTTCGAAGGGCGAACCACAGGTTGCGCAATCGGGCTTCTCATCCGCAACACGGATCAGAAGTCGAAAGATTATTCTGCGATCAAGGATCTGTTCCGCCCAGCCCATGCGGACTACACGTATCACCACAAATACGGTGTGCGGGATTATCGGGGCGGCGGCCGCAGCTCGGCGCGTGAGACGGCAATGCGGGTAGCAGCCGGTGCGATTGCCAAGAAATACCTGGCGTCCCAGGGCATTCAGGTGCGGGGATACATGAGTCAGTTGGGACCCATTGAAATCCCGTTCCGTACCTGGGATAGCGTGGAGCAGAACGCGTTCTTCTGCCCCGACCCGGACAAGGTCTCGGAGCTTGAGGCATACATGGATCAATTGCGCCGGGATCAAGATTCCGTAGGCGCGAAGATCACGGTTGTCGCCGAAGGTGTAATGCCTGGGCTGGGCGAGCCCATTTTCGACCGGCTGGATGCCGATCTCGCCCACGCGCTGATGAGCATCAATGCCGTGAAGGGAATCGAGATCGGCGCCGGGTTCGCATCAGTCTCGCAACGTGGCACCGAGCATCGCGACGAACTAACGCCGGAAGGCTTCCTTTCCAATAACGCCGGCGGGGTCCTGGGCGGTATCTCCTCCGGCCAGCCTATCGTTGCGCACCTGGCGCTCAAGCCAACATCGAGCATCACGACGCCAGGGCGTTCGATCGATATCGACGGTCGGCCAGTCGATGTCATCACCAAGGGCCGCCACGACCCCTGCGTGGGTATCCGCGCAACGCCAATTGCCGAGGCAATGATGGCTATCGTACTGATGGATCATCTCCTGAGGCATCGGGGGCAGAACGCGGACGTCCAAGTCGCAACGCCGGTTCTCGGGCAGCTGTGATCGAAAGGGTGGAGATACCGGCTTCATTTGGCTTTGTCGGGCCCTATGCGGCAGGTAGGTCTTGGCAGTCTCCGCGATGACGGCAGCGCTTTACTGGCGGCTGTCCGGTTTCTACCTGTTCTACTTCGCACTTCTCGGCGCTACGGCGCCGTTCCTGGCACTGTATTTCGATCACCTCGGGTTTGCGCCGGCGCGCATTGGCGAGCTGGTCGCCATCCCAATGCTCATGCGTTGCATTGCGCCCAATCTATGGGGTTGGCTGGGTGATCGCACCGGGCAACGGCTGAGTATCGTACGCTTTGGGGCGGTCTGTACGTTCCTGAGCCTCGCCCTGATCTTCGTCGACCAGAGTTATGCCTGGCTTGCGTTGGTCATGGCGCTGCACGCGTTCTTCTGGCATGCCGTATTGCCTCAATTCGAGGTCATCACACTCGCGCATCTGGGGGATCAGGCCGCGCGCTACAGTCAGGTGCGGTTATGGGGATCTGTGGGTTTCGTCCTGGCAGTGGTTGGCCTCGGGCAGCTCTTCGAGTCTGAAGGTATGGGCCTCTACCCGACGGTGTTGATGGTCATCATTGGAGGCATCGTCCTGACGAGCTTCCAGGTTCCAGAACCGGTGTCGGCGCCGCACGGCCGTACTACCGATGCGGATGGCTTCGTTACTCAATTGCTCAAGCCTTCCGTTCTGGCCTTCTACGCCAGCGTCGCGTTGATGCAGCTGTCTCATGGCCCGTATTACACGTTCCTGAGTATCCACCTGGAAAGCCTGGGCTATGCCCGCGGCGCCATCGGCATACTTTGGGCGCTGGGTGTTCTTGCGGAAATTGTCGTGTTCATGGCCATGGCACGAGTGTTCACGCGTTTCACCGTCCGGCAGGTGCTCATCGCGAGCTTCCTGCTGGCGGCGCTACGCTGGCTGCTGCTAGGAACCCTTGCAGACCATCTGGCTGTTCTTTTACTAGCGCAGCTCTTGCACGCGGCCACATTCGGCAGCTTTCATGCCGCCGCGATTCATTTCGTGCAAGGGCATTTCGGTGCGCGACAGCAGGGCCAAGGGCAGGCGCTTTACGCGGCCCTCGCCGGGCTGGGCGGTGCGCTGGGTGCCGTCTACTCGGGCCACACATGGACGGCGCTTGGCCCAGCGTGGACGTTCGCCCTTGCCAGCCTGGCTGCGTTACTGGCGGCAGGCGTTCTGGCGAGCACGCAGCACCGTGCGGGCGTATCGAGCTAGACCGTGACGGCAATTCGTCGAGCACGCTGGACAATCCATGTCGAGAATCGCCAAGCCACGCGCGCCGGTAAGACCGTATTCATTTTGAAGGAGGCACGATGACCATTTTGACCGTATACCATGAGGCGCAGCCCGAATGCCCGCTCAAAATCCTGACGTACGCGGAAGACATCACGGCCACTCTGGCCGAGGCAGGTATCGATTTCGCTCAGCTCGGCGTCTCCGCACGCCTTGAGAAGGGCGCGGATGTCGCCAGTGTATTAACGGCATTCGCGGGTGAGATCGAGCATTGCAAAGCGCTCCGGCCAGATTTGCGTGAGGTCGTCGTCGAGGGGATAGGCGAAAACAGTGCAGATGAAGGTATTCGGCGCCGCGAGCATATTCAGAAGGTCGATGAGGTCCGGTTCTTCGCCGTCGGCATCGGTATGATCGCGCTGCATATTGGCGAGCTCGTCTACGCGGTGCGCGGTGAGCGGGGAGGCGTGCTGGCAGTGCCGGCCGGAACCCGCCGCTGGTACGACGATGGTGAGCGGCCCAATAGCATTGCCGTCGTCGTTTACGCCTCGTCCGAGCGGACACCAGTGGACACTGGCGAGGCGATTGCCAGCCGCTTTCCCGGCTTCGATGAGTTTGGCGGTTGAGGCGTATTCCGCTGAGCAATTCATTACGGCTTGACGGCGTGCAGAGGAACACTGGCGCTGAACTTATCGCCATGTCGGCTTTCGTATGGCCCGTGGCTCTCACCGGGGCGGCCTGATAAGCTCGCCGCTTCATCCACCCGCTAAAGAGCGTAAGGAACAGGAATCAGCATGAGACAACATCGGTTGGCAGCAGCCGTCGCCCTTGTGGGCTTGGTTTTGAGCGGCTGTGATTCGCAAACCAACGGCAAAACAGACGTCGAGCTCAACACCCCGGCTCAGAAAGCGTCTTATGGCATTGGCCTCAACATGGGCAAGAGCCTGTCGCAGGAAGGTATGGACGATCTGGACTCCAATGCAGTGGCGTTGGGGATCGAGGATGCCATCGGTAAGAAAGAGCAAAAGGTCAGCGACGACGATCTGATCGAAGCGTTCGGCACACTTCAAAAGCGTGCGGAAGAGCGTATGGCCAAGCTGGCAGATGACACTGCAGAAGCTGGCAAGAAATTCCTTGCTGAGAACGGCAAGCGCGATGGCGTCGTAACGACCAAGTCGGGCCTGCAGTACGAGGTCATCCAGAAGGCGGATGGTCCGCAGCCCAAGGCCAACGACGTGGTGACTGTCCACTACGAAGGCAAACTCATCGATGGGACTGTATTCGACAGCTCCGTCCAGCGCGGCTCTCCAATCGATCTTCCTGTCAATGGTGTGATTCCGGGTTGGGTCGAGGCGCTGCAGCTGATGCACGTCGGCGAGAAGTACAAACTGTACATTCCGAGCGAGCTGGCCTATGGCGCACAGAGCCCAAGCCCGATGATCCCTGCAAATTCCGTATTGGTGTTCGATCTGGAGCTGATTGGCATCAAGGATCCGAAAGCGCAGGGCAATAGTACGCCTGAGGTCGAGCCGGATGCCCCTGCTGAAGGCGAGGAGTCCGCGCAGTAAGGTACTGGCAGTCCTGCCAGGCTACAGCTTGGATGTGTTGCGTATAGCCGCGTGACGCATCGTTAATAAGAAGCCCGATGCCACCGCAAGGTAAGTCGGGCTTTTTATTGACGTCGAATCGGACACCTCGGCCGGCCCATAAAATTGACTATGCCTCCGCACGCTGCCTGTCAATGTGTGTCAAAACAACCAGTTTCCGGTGTTACGTAGTGTCACACGCTACGGTTATGCACATTGCCGGTAGTCGGCGCAAGGCCATAAATGCAGATATTTCGCTTGCAAAGCGGGGCTGTTAAGTTGCTGATAAACATCAGGTTTTATTGATGTGCAAAAAATGCCCGATCTGTTCGTAGGCCCCGTAAACCGGGGGCTTGCCCACCCCATCCAATGATTGTGAACAGCTTTATCCACAGCTTCTGTGGGTAAAGCCCCGCAAGCCGCGTGGCACGGAGCCCGAGGAGAAACGTATGAAAATGCCTTGGAATCTGGTTCGTTTTTTGCCCATCGCCCGGCGGATACTTGCACGTGGGCGCTTGCCGATGCTGCTGGCAAGCGTGGTCCGGAAAGGTCAGTCGAGAGGCGTGGCGGGTTTGAAAGATGATCTCGGCCTTCTGGTGGCGCTATGTCGAGCCTATTGGAAGGGAGAATACCGTGCAGTTGACCCCAAGGCGCTGCTCGCAATCGTTGCGGCATTAGCCTATTTCGTTTCGCCATTGGACCTTATACCGGACTGGATTCCGGTCATCGGCTTGCTCGACGACATTGCCGTGCTCGGCTGGCTAACCAAACGATGGTCTGATGAGCTTGATGCATTCCGGCGCTGGCGTGATACGCAGCCTGTTGATACGAAAAAAGCGCTGCTGAGCCCGCTGGACTCGAAGCTTAATTAAATTCACGCGGCGGGTACGGCGTGGAAGCTGCGCGCAGCGAGTACACCTAGCAGGTCGACCAATCGACCCATTCCGCGGTAGCGGCGTCCTTCTACCAGCACGAATTCACCTTCCTGATCAGCGCCAGAGAGCCGTTGCGCCAGGTAAAGGCTAGCGCTGATGGCGGACTCACTGATCTGAACAAGGGCTGGTTCAGGATCCATGATGGACGTGACGGGAATCGGCGTATCGATGAACGACCGGAATGTCTCGAAAAATGGTTGCCTACGGACGATACCGATGGGCTTTCCATTACCATCTGCTACCACTTGAGCGCTCCAGCGAGGATTTCGTTTGAAGCGTTGGTGGACGTCCGACACTGTTGCGGTCGCTGAAATTGCAGGTCTTTCGATCATCAGGCCGCTGAGGTCTGCTTCGCTGGCCCTCCGCGATGATTCTTCTTGCAGCATGGCGGGCACCGAGGCATCGCTGATCGTGGCGGGGGGCATGCTGGCCGGGCGCCCGAGCAGATAGCCCTGGACCAGTTCCACGCCAAGCGCACGCAATGCTTCGAGTTCCTCCGGTTGTTCGACTCCCTCAGCTATCACGTGAGCGCGTGAAGCCTTCGCCATTTGAAGAATGGACTCAACGAATTGCCGCTTGACGCAATCGAGGTGAATCCCATCGATGAAATGTCGGTCGATTTTCACGTAGTCCGGCCGAAGCTCCGACCATAGTTTTAGGCTCGAATATCCCGCGCCCAGGTCATCGAGTGCAATCAGAAACCCCATGTCCCGATAATATTCCAACGCGTCACGCAAGCCGACGAGGTCGCCAGCCGGGGCATGTTCGGTAAGCTCGATTACGATGCGCTCAGCGGGGATATTCAGCGTCTTGAGCAGCGATAGCGTTCGCCCCGACCGATGTCTCGGATCCTGCAGCGCTTCAGGCGATACGTTCAGGAATAGCTTCCCACCCAAACGCAGCCGCTGAAACTGTTCGCATGCACTCGTGCGGCATGCGCGTTCCAATTCGCCTATGTGGCCGGTATTGCGTGCCGCATTGAAGAGGGCTATCGGTGTGTGCAATGGGCTATTCGCGGGGCCCCGGCTAAGCGCTTCGTAACCGTGAAGTGTTCGGTCAGACAACCTGAAGATCGGCTGGAACAGGCTGGAGAGTGTTCGTGCAGAAAGAATGTGTTCGAGCGCTGAATGCTGCTCGTGGATGGTCATCATGGTTGTCCAGAAGTCGTCGACCCCAGAGTAGGGCGGCTCATTTCACGACAGCGAGATTTCACTTTGATGACAGCTGAAACGAAAAAGCGCCCCGGATGGGGCGCTTTGATGACGTGATTATTGCTTTGCGACGCGGGCCTGTAACCCGAGGTAATCAAGCAGGACCTGACCCGTTTCCGTGAGGTAGGCATCGTCTTCCGGTTTGACGTGGTCTTCGTTGCCAGTTGCCAGCGCATCGTTTTCGTCTTCAGCGGCCAACTTCTTCAGCGGCTCTTCACCCTTGGCCTTGCGACGATGGTTTTCGATTGCCAACTGCTTGGCTTCCACGCTGTCGTGATAGGCACGGCGCTTCGCCTCATTCAATGTCACAGTCTTGTCTTTCATCAGTTCGCGGTTGAGTTCCAGTCGCTCGCGGCTGAATACAAAGTCGGGATTGGTCGCAGTGCGTTCCTCGTGCAGGCGCTTCAGGTCAGCGATGTAGGGGCCGAACGGATCCGAAGAGGGGCGCACCACCGCGTTGATGCTGTCCCATGGCATGGCCTCTGGAAGCGCGCTTTCGCCAATTTCCTTGGTATCGACGATCGGCGGATATTCGATATCAGGAACAACGCCCTGATGCTGGGTGCTCTGGCCAGACACTCGATAGAACTTGGCCAGCGTCAGCTTCAGCTCACCGTGATTAAGCGGTTGGATCGTTTGCACGGTTCCCTTGCCGAACGTCTGCCCGCCAACGATCAGCGCTCGGTGATAGTCCTGCATGGCCCCCGCGAAAATTTCCGAAGCAGAAGCGGAGAGGCGGTTGACGAGTACAGCCAATGGGCCTGTGTAGAACGCATTGGTTTCTTCACCAGCCAGCACGTCTACGCGGCCGTCACTGTTGCGCACCAGTACAGTCGGGCCCTGATCGATGAACAGTCCGGTCAGTTCGGTGGCTTCCTGCAAAGACCCGCCACCGTTGTTGCGCAGGTCGATGACGATACCGTCGACCTTGTCTTTCTGCAGTTCGCTGATGAGGCGCTTTACGTCACGCGTAGTGCTCTTGTAATTCGGATCGCCAGCCCGGAAAGCCTTGAAGTCCAGATAGAACGCCGGAACCTCGACGACGCCAAGCTTGAACGACTTGCCGTCATGCTTCAGATCGAGCACCGATTTCTTGGCGGCCTGTTCTTCGAGTTTCACCGCCTCACGCGTGATCGCAACGACACGGGTTGATTCGTCATTGGGTGCGTTACTGGCCGGGATGACCTCGAGCCGGACCTTCGAACCCTGCGGCCCGCGGATCATCTTGACGACCTCATCGAGGCGCATGCCCAGCACGTCTACCATTTCCCCATCGCCCTGAGCGACGCCAACGATCTTGTCAGCCGGTGCGAGCTGCTTGCTCTTTTCGGCGGGGCCTGCCGGAACCAGGCGGACGACCTTGACGTGGTCGTTGTCGCTTTGCAGAACCGCGCCGATGCCTTCGAGCGACAGGCTCATGTTGATGTCGAAGTTTTCAGCGTTGTCTGGTGAAAGGTAGTTGGTGTGAGGGTCGTAGGTCTGCGCGAATGCGTTGATATAGGCCTGGAAGATGTCTTCGCTGCGTGTCTGGCCCAAACGAGCCAGCTGGCTCTTGTAGCGGCGCACCAGAAGATCCTGAATGGCCTTGTCGTCCTTGCCGGTAAGTCGCTGACGCAGGACCTCGTCCTTTACGCGCTTGCGCCACAGGTCATCCAGTTCAGCGCGATCCTTGGCCCACGGGGCTTTTTCCCGGTCAACCTGGAAATCCTCATCAACGGTAAAGTCGATCTTGTCGACGCCCTTGTTGAGCATGGCCAACGCGTAGTCCAGGCGTTCCTTCTGGCGTGTCAGATAGCGCTTGTAGATCGTGAAGCCGGGGTCCAGCTTGCCTTCACGCAGAAAATCATCGAATTGCTTGCGCCATGGATCGAACTCGGCGATGTCGGTCGCGGTGAAGAAACTGCGCGAAGGGTCGAGCATCTTGATGTAGCTATCAAAGATCTTCTCGGACCGCGCGTCGTCCAGCGGCGGCTTGTTGTAGTGGTGACGCTTGAGCAGTTCAACCACATTGAGGCTGGCAATTACCTGGTCCCGGTCTGGCTGAAGTGCATCCCAATCGTTGGCGGACGTCTTGGCGTGCGCCGTTACGGCACCTAATGCCAGGACAAGGGCAAGTGTTGTACTACCGAGGATTCGCTTCATGGGCATTCGACGCGCAGACAAGTGATAAAGCATATTAGGCCGTCTAACAGGGGCGCGGTTCCTTTTAAGGTTCTGCGCCAAACGCAAAGAGCCAGACAGCCGACATGAGCGGGGAACGATGGCGGCGCGTTGTGAGTCAAGCCTGAACGAAAGCCGTTCCGGCATGGCATGACGTGGCACTGTCCGTTCACCCCGCATGCGCAGCGCTGGAGGGTTCAGGGGCCACTATGGAGGTAGCGTGAAGGCATTGCAAGGTATTGAAGGGCGCGTTGAATGGGTCGATGCGGACGCTCTGTCGTGCGGCCCGGGGCAAGTGCGCATCAAGGTAGCGGCGGCCGGTTTGAACCGAGCCGATCTGCTTCAGCGTGAGGGGATGTACCCGCCGCCGCCAGGCGCGAGTCCCTACATCGGCCTGGAGTGCTCCGGAATCGTGAGCGAGGTTGGCGAGGGTGCCTCCTGGCAAAAGGGCGATCGGGTTTGCGCGTTGCTGGCCGGTGGCGGCATGGCTGAAGAAGTCGTGGTCGATGGCCGTCACGTGATGGCCGCACCTTCGAACCTCTCGCTGCATGAGGCTGCCGCACTTCCGGAAGTGTATTGCACGGCCTGGCTGAATCTGTTCGAGCTTGCCGGGCTCAAGAAGGGCGAAAAGGTACTGCTGCATGCCGGCGCGAGTGGCGTAGGCTCGGCAGGCATCCAGTTGTGCAAAGCGATGGGCAACCCTGTTTGGGTTAGCGTCGGGTCGCAGGAGCGGCTGGCGTACTGCGAATCCCTTGGTGCGGAAGGCGGCGCGCTACGGAAGGTTGATCTGGAGAGCCTGCGCGATTTCGCGCCGTTCCACGTCATTCTTGACCCGGTGGGTGCGCCGTACTCGGCACTCAATCTGGACCTTCTCGCACAGGACGGGCGCTGGGTGCTCATCGGGATGATGGGAGGAAGAAAGGCGGAGGTCGACTTGGCCCGTGTGCTAGCCAAGCGGATCCAGTTGATTGGCTCGACACTGCGAAGCCGCGACGCAGACTTCAAGGCGCGATTGATTGCTGATATGCGCGAACGTGTGTGTCCCCTGTTTGAAACAGGGCAGCTGAAGCCGCAACTGGAGCGAAGCTTTTCGATGAAGGACGTCGAGGCTGCCTTCGAGGCGTTGGCGAGCAATCAGGTATCCGGCAAGGTTGTGATCGTCATTGACGATTCGCTTCGTTGAAGCGATGGCTGCCTCAAGCGGGCAGCCACCTTCGGACCGGGAAAAGGAGTCAACAAATGCATCATTTGACGTTTCCGGACGGCAGTGTCGTACCGCGTATCGGCCAGGGCACCTGGCGCATGGGTGAAGCAGCGAATGAGCGACAGCGTGAGGTCGCAGCCCTAAGACTGGGAATCGAATGCGGCATGCGCCTCATCGATACGGCAGAAATGTACGGCGACGGCGGCGCCGAAGAAGTTGTCGGGGAAGCGATTGCGGGAATGCGTGATGATGTTTATCTCGTCAGCAAGCTCTATCCGCACAACGCCAGTCGCCAAGGCACGATCCAGGCGTGTGAGCGTAGCCTGAGGCGCCTGAGCACGGAGATGATCGATCTCTACCTGCTCCACTGGCCTGGCAGTCATCCGCTTGAGGAAACCATCGAGGCCTTCGAACGACTACGTGACAGCGGCAAAATCAGAGCGTGGGGCGTGTCGAACTTCGATGCCGATGAGCTGAAGTCGGTGGGCACTTTGGGCTTCGGCGGCTGCGCAACGAACCAGGTCCTCTATCATCCGCAGCAACGCGGTATTGAGTTCGACCTGCTACCGGTGTCGCTGGAGCACGCCATGCCGCTGATGGCCTACTGCCCGCTCGGGCAGGGAGGTGGCCTGCTGGCGCACCCAGCGCTGAACGCGGTCGCGCAACGTCACGGTTGTCTTGCCTCGCACGTCGCACTTGCCTGGGGACTTAGGCACGACGGAATGGTCGTTATCCCGAAGGCTTCCGATAAGGTTCACGTTCGTGCGAACGCTCGCGCGTTGGACATCGACCTGACTGACGAAGACGTCGCTGATATAGACGCGGCGCTACCCGGTCCTAAGCGCAAGGTGCCGCTCGCCATCGTTTGAGGTTCAGCGCCCTTTGGACGCGGCGCTCACGCCTTCGAGGGTCGCGAAAGAGGTGTCTTTTGCGGTGAGCAGGAAGTCGCGCATGAACGGCGAATCCAGCATGTCGGCGCGGATTGCGGCATGCAGGGTAGCGAAAAGCCCTTTATCCCCCAAACGCTTCGCCGTGACATACCCGCGTGAGCTGTATTCATGAAGAGCCCAATTCGGCAGACAGCAGACACCACGGCCAGATGCCACCAGCTGCATCATCATCACGGTCAGTTCGGACGTTCGTACCTGAGCAGGTTCGACACCTGCCGGATCGAGAAAATGGTTGAACACGTCGAGCCGGTCCCGTTCAACCGGATAGGTGATCAGCACCTCGGATTCCAGATCTTCGGGGGCGATGTTCGAGCGTGTTGCCAGCGGGTGCTGATTCGCTACTGCCAGCAGCGCTTCGTACGTGAAAAGAGGGACGTACGTAATGCCGGGCAGGTCCAGCGGATCTGCCGTGACAACAAGATCAAGGTCACCACGGGCGAGCGCAGGTAAGGGCGCGAAGGAGAAACCTGATGCCAGGTCGAGCTCGACTTCCGGCCACGCGTCGCGAAACTGGTCGATAGTGGGCATCAACCACTGAAAACAGCTGTGGCACTCAATGGCCATGTGTAGCCGTCCTGCCGTGCCGCCAGCAAGTCTGGCGAGGTCCCGCTCGGCGCTACGCAATTGGGGCAGGACTTCATCGGCCAGTTGCAGAAGGCGCAAGCCTGCACTCGTGAAGCGCACGGGTTTGGTCTTGCGCGTGAAGAGCTGCAGACCCAGTCGTTCTTCCAGTTCCTTGAATTGATGTGAGAGCGCGGACTGTGTCAGGTGCAACCGCTCCGCCGCTTCGACAAGGCTATCGGTCTCGCGTAACGCGTGCAGTGTTTTGAGGTGGCGAATTTCAAGCATCACGAACATTCCAGCAATGGCAGGCCATCGGCATGCCTGTTCCGTCTGCGGCGCCTGGATATGAGCGCAGCTAATGCATGAAGTGTCCCCGATGAGTGAGTACCTGTCGAGCTAGATGAACGTGCTGGTGATGACGCCGACGAGCCCGGCAACGATGAACATGGAGCAGACGGCTGCCACACCATCCCGTGTGATCAAAGAGAGGCTCAGCAGGCAGATTGCGGCCCCCGCCAGGCTGTTGGCAAATGGGATCAGTTCGAGTGGCGGCATCGTCAGTGCGACGGTAAGGCAGAGCAGCCCGACGATATAGATGGCGACACCACGCGTGAGAAACGCAAGCCGCGGTTTCAGCACGGCATCGACGTAACGCGCCGGTTTCTTCAGCCAGCGCAAGGTACGCCTCACACGGCTGCGTCGGATCTTTCGCCGTAGGAGCCATCTCGGTAGCCAGATGTACTTGCGACCCATCAGGAGCTGGATCGTGACGAGACTGATCACCAGCGACATGATCGTCGGAACGCCGGGAATCCCTGACAGTGGTGAGACGACGATCAAACCCGGGACGAGCAGCAGCGGACCGAAGCTGCGGCCACCGACCGCCTCGACGATTTGCTCAAAACTGACCTCGCGATCATTGGGGGCAACCTTCTCAAGGCAGGTCAGAAAGCCCATCAGGTCAGTTGGTGTTTCAGGCTGGCTCATGTGCTTCGCTCGGTCCACTCGAGTGTTCGAGCAGGTCTATCACGCCGCCGTTCCCTCAATGCGATACTCGGGCAAGGGAGGCTGCGAATGCGTGTTTGCCAGCCTAGAATGAGGGGTGAATCCTCTGGACCATGCCATGACACCCGCGATCGATCTTTTGAAGAAAGCCAAAGCCGAGCATCGAGTGCTCAGCTATACCCACGATCCAAAGAGCGCATCCTACGGCCTGGAAGCGGCTGAAAAGCTGGGGCTTGCACCGGATCTGGTATTCAAGACATTGCTGGCCGCGAGCGAGCGGGGCGAGCTGTTGGTGGCAGTGGTGCCCGTAACAGGAACGCTCGATCTGAAGGCGCTGGCGGGCGCGGCGGGCGTCAAGAAGGTCGACATGGCTGACCCTGCGGTAGCCCAAAGGGCAACGGGCTATCTGGTAGGGGGCATCAGCCCGCTTGGGCAGAAAAAGCGCCACCGTACCTTCATTGACAGCTCGGCGCTGAATCACGCCTCGATTCACGTCAGCGCGGGCCGTAGGGGGCTGGAGCTGGAACTGACTCCGCAGCTGTTGGCTCAACATACGAGCGGGACCTTCGCTGCCATCGCGCGTTGCTGATGGCCGTTGCCCAGGCTCTACGAATGCATCAGTGCATTGATTATCAGCGAGCTGTCGCTGGCAGATTCTACGAACGAGGAGGTACATATGACCAAGCTCTTCGAACCCATGGCACTACGCGGTGTGACCCTTCCGAATCGCATCGTGGTCTCGCCCATGTGCCAATACTCAGCGGTCAACGGGCTCGCAAATGATTGGCACATGGTCCATTTGGGCAGTCGCGCGGTTGGAGGCGCGGGCCTGGTGATTGTCGAGGCGACCGCGGTGTCGCCTGAAGGAAGGATCACACCTGAAGATCTCGGCATCTGGAACGATGAGCAGGTCGGCCCGCTACGCCGAATCACCCAGTTCATCGAAAGCCAGGGTTCCGTGGCCGGGATTCAGCTGGCCCACGCGGGCCGTAAGGCCAGTACCTGGCAGCCGTGGCTCGGCAAGTCGGGGGCCGTGCCGGTGGGGGCAGGCGGGTGGACCCCGGCGGCACCATCCGCAGTTGGCTTTGGCCCCGATCACGCGGTTCCTCATGCGCTTGGCGCCGATGAAGTCAACGCGGTCATAGAGGGGTTCATACGGGCAGCCGAGCGTGCTCTGGCAGCAGGGTTCAAGGTTGCGGAAATTCATGCGGCCCACGGCTACCTGCTGCATCAGTTCCTGTCTCCGCTCTCCAACCGCCGAGACGATCAATACGGTGGAAGTTTCGAAAATCGTATTCGCCTTCTGCTCGAGATTACGGAAGCAGTCCGCAGGACATGGCCAGAGGAATTGCCGCTCTTCGTTCGTCTTTCCGCAACCGACTGGGTCGAGGATGGCTGGAACGCCGAGGATTCCGTAGAGCTTGCGCGTCGTTTGAAGACGCTGGGTGTGGATCTGGTCGATGTGTCTTCGGGTGGTACTTCCGCAAGCGCCGAGATCCCGGTTGGCCCGGGCTACCAAACTGCCTTTGCCGAGCAAATCAGGCGTGAGGCGGGCATTGCCACAGGTGCGGTCGGAATGATCACCGAGGCCGTTCAGGCCGAGCATATCTTGCGCACAGGGCAAGCCGACTTGATCTTCCTGGCACGCGAGCTGTTGCGTGACCCGTATTGGCCGTTGCATGCCGCGGAAGCATTGCGGGATCAATCGGTGGCGTGGCCCGCGCAGTACGTCCGCGCCGCTCACCGTGATACGCCTATCCGCGGTGCGTAGGCGATCTCGAACACCTTCACCTGAACGTCCCTTGGATGGGTTGACCATGGGTAGAATCGCGAGTATTCCCTGACTGGCTGGACATTTTTTTCGCCAGATCGCGGTATCGGGTCAAGCGCCTGTCGGAGGCGCCCGGCCCGTTCATTATCCTGACGAAGGACTGATAAGGGACGAGTGATGACGAACGAAGGCCGGGACGCTCTGAAGGAGCGGTTGGGCAGTGTGACCGAGGTGGAGTGCGTAACACCTGATCTGAATGGCGTGCCGCGGGGCAAGGTCATGACAGGGGAGGGGTTCCTCCAAGGCCGGCGCTTGCAACTGGCAAGAGGGGTGCTTCTCCAGTGCATGATGGGTGGCTATCCACCGACGCGCTTCTACGGTGATGACGACGGAGACGTCGTCATGACACCCCAGCTGGACCAGGTTCATTTGCTTCCGTGGAGTTCAGAACCGCGCGCGCTTGCGATCTGCGATGCAGTGGAGCTTGACGGCGAACCTTGCGCGCTCTCGACTCGCCAATTGCTAAAGCGCGTTGTAGCGGGCTATCGCGATAAGGGCTTGCAACCAATAGTCGCCACGGAACTCGAGTTCTTCGTATTCGCACCCAACTCTGATCCGGACAAGCCGTTCGTGCCACCTCTCGGCTCGGATGGGCGACGGGAGGTCGGTCAGTCCGCGTTCAGCGTGACGTCGAACAATGGATTGCGGCCATTCTTCAGCGAGGTCTACCAGGCCATGGCCCATTTCGGCATGCCTCGGGATACCTTCATGCATGAGATGGGAACCAGCCAGTTCGAAATCAATATGCTCCATGGCGATCCGCTGCTGTTGGCCGACCAGACGTTCCTTTTCAAGCACCTGCTAAAGGAAATCGCTCTCAAGCATGGTCTCTCCGTAGTTTGCATGGCCAAGCCGCTTGCCGGCACGGCAGGCAGCTCCATGCATATTCATCAGAGTTTGGTCGATCGGGATACGGGAGCGAATATCTTCAGCGATGCCGACGGATCGCCCACGGCATCGTTCCGACATTTCATTGGTGGTCTGCAGTTCTGCCTGCCTGACTTCACGCTGTTCATGGCGCCCCATGTGAATTCCTTCCAGCGCCTATGCAACCCGTTCGCATCGCCGAACAACTGCTGCTGGTCACTCGATAATCGCGCGGCGGGCTTGCGGATTCCGGCAAGCGGGCCCCAGGCGCGGCGCGTGGAAAACAGGTTACCTGGGGCCGACGCCAATCCGTATCTGTCGATCGCGGCCAGCCTGGCGGCAGGCTTGCACGGCATCGAGACCGCGATAGAGCCCGATGCGGCGGTTCAGGGGGAGCTCGTCGTACCTGATCGGCTCGTGCTGCCGGGAACGATGCACGCCGCCCTGGATCGCCTCAAGCGCAGTGAATTGGCCAGGGCGTTGTTCAACGACGCCTTCGTCGACGGCTATGTCGCCACCAAGGCGATGGAGCTAGCGCATTTCTTCGACGAAATCACACCGTGGGAGCGGCGTTTCCTGGCTGCGTATGCCTGAGTCGAAAGTGCGCCAATCTCTTCGCGGTGTGCGAGACACTCGCGTATTGGCGCTGTCGAAACCGCTGTTCAAGGCCGTGACCTCGGAACGTCCGGCCGATCTGCCTTCGCTTCAACGGAGTTCCAATGCGCCTCATCTGGAAGTCATTTCGCGCGCTGTATTTCGCCACTTTGCTGATGCTCATGGGTTCAGGCCTCCTGAGCACCTATCTCGCCCTGCACCTGTCCACGACCGTAGGCGGCATCTGGGTCGGTGCAATGATGGCAGCCAATTACATTGGCCTGGTGCTGGGTGCGAAAACCGGTCACCGACTTATTGCGAGGGTAGGACACATTCGGGCCTATGCAGCCTGCGCGGGGATCGTCAGTGCAGCGGTGTTGGGATTCGGCATCATCGACTGGCTTCCAGCATGGCTTCTGCTGAGGATGATGGTCGGCCTTGGCATGATGTGCCAATACATGGTGCTCGAGAGTTGGCTGAATGAGCAGGCGGAAGCCAAATCGCGTGGGCTCGTGTTCAGCGCGTACATGGTGGCTTCTTACATGGGCCTGATTCTGGGCCAAATGGTGCTGGTGGTTCATCCAAATCTGGGCCCCGAGCTGCTCATGCTGGTCGCAATGTGCTTTGCGCTCTGTCTGGTCCCCGTGGCCCTTACCGGGAAACTGCACCCTGCGCCGCTGCGTCCCGCGGCGCTCGAGCCCCGGTTTTTTTTGCGGCGCGTGCCCGTATCGCTGATGACGACCTTCGCGTCGGGGCTTGTCATCGGTGCGTTCTATGGCCTTGGACCCTTGTACGCGTCCCACGTGGGCCTTCCCACAGAAGAAGTGGGTTTGTACATGGGGGCGTGCATCCTGGCGGGGCTCGTCGTGCAGTGGCCGTTGGGATGGCTTTCGGACCGGTCGGACCGTTCCAAACTGATCCGTAATGCGGCGCTGGCCTTGACCATTGCAGCGCTTCCACTGGCGCTGATGCCTGAACTGCCGCTGCAATACCTATTGCCCTTGGCTTTCATTGTCAGCCTGCTGCATTTCAGTCTTTACCCGCTCGCGGTTGCGTTCGCAAATGACCACGTCGAGGCGGAGCGGCGTGTATCGCTCACTGCCATGCTGCTGGTGACCTTCGGTATTGGTGCCAGTATTGGTCCGCTGCTGGGCGGGCTGTTGATGAACCTGTTCGGCGCCAACATGCTTTATGCGTTCTTCTGTGCATGTGGCTTGTTGTTGGCGTGGCGAGTGCGGCCAGACAAGGTCACGCACAAGCACCAGGTCGAAGACGCGCCGCTGCAGCACGTCCCGATGCAGGACAGTACGGCAAGCTCTCCGTTGACCGCAGCACTTGATCCGCGTGTGGACGAGCAGGTGGTTCAGGACGTCATGACGGAGGATGCGGCTGAGGCAGCCGCGTCTGGCAGCGAGGCTGATGCTTTGGAAGCGGAGGTTTCGCCCGAGGCAGCAGGCGTTACGGTATCGGACGGGCCGGGCACGGATTCTGCGCAGCAAACAGTCGATGAGCAAAAGGACCGGCCCTAAAAGGCCGGTCAATCAGAAGGGATGACTAGTCGACCCGTCGTGCTTCGCGCTGGAGCTGATAGACGAAGCGCTCCACATTACGCTGTTCGAGGCCACTCATCTTATGGAACCGGAGGCCGGCAAACGTCTTGTCGGCTTCGTTCGAATAGTGGCAGTGGCGCAGTTCGACGGCCATCGTCATCGCCCCAAAGGGCAACCTGGCCGTAAAGGTTTCGTACACCTGGCCTGCCTGGATGCTATCGGTGACATTGCCAGTGAATCGGATCCTGCATCCCGTGGCCGAGATATCAAGCATCTGACCACTGATTAGACGTGGAAGGCGCTTGCCACCGAGATCGACGTCCACCAGTTCGCTCAGCTTGAGCGACACCCGAAACGCGTTCCGACGCTGATAGTAGGTGACTTCATCGGGAAGATAGCCCCAATAGCATTTGGCACCGGAAAGCTCGCCGACTTGCAGCGCGCCATCTGAGGACCAGGCGATCTTGACGCCTTCATGAAAGCCGTGGACCTTGAACGCTTCACCGTTGGCAATGAATCGCTCACCTGTGCTTGGGATAATTTCGTCGAGCGCATACACGCCGCGCTCCTTGTCAACGGCGACAACGAAGCTCTGAAACAGCTGACTACGGCCCTCGAAAGTGACAACCAAAGGGTCGCGTCCTTCCAGGAGCGTCCTCAGATTTGCCTGTACCTCGACTGGCGTCCTCAGTACGCGTGGGGGCTGTGGTCCATCGTTTTGGGCGAAGAGGGTGGACACGTCCAGTGCTCCGATCTCTTGAGATGTCGCATCAGAATACTGGCTTATTGGCAGTATGTCGTTGCGAGTTGAAAAATCAGGCCTCGCTCAGCGGGCGCTGGTATCCAGACCGTGCCGTGCTGCCGCGTCGATCATACAGGCTCGGCGTATCATTCCCGCCACGCAGGATGCCAAGCAATTGTCCAACAGCAGCCTGGTTGGCATTGATGAGGCGGCCGTTGCGCACGTTATTGGCCCGGCACTGCTCGAGCCCGGCATTCAGCGCCTCGCTGCGCTCCAGCAAGCCATCGCCCTCTGGCGCACGCTTGGCGAGCGCTTCGAGCCCGCCTCTATCGGCAGGGACGCCTGCCTTGGACATCAGGGTTGTCCGCATTCTGGCATGCTGGTCCAACAGGGCCAGCAAGGGCTGCTTCTCGGCCAGAATGGTCTGGAGTCGTTCCAGATCACGCGCCTGAAGCGCATCGAACTCATCGTCGATGAGCGCGCGAAGGCGCTCGGCGTGGCCGACGTCTTCTTCGAACAGTTGCATCAAGGCAGCAGCTGGCATTCAGAACACTCCGCGTGAGTCAACGCGCGGCACAAATCCTGTGGATCAGCGCTGCGCTTCGAAATTAAGCATTTTGCTGGCGACACGTTCGCTATCAACCTGATAGCTCCCGTCAGCGATCGCGGCCTTGAGGCTCGCAACCTTTTCACTGTTGACCACTGGTAGGTCTTTCAGTCGGTCAGTCACGCCTTTGAGGTCCTGCGCTTCCTGACTCAACTGAACGCTCTCGCCGCGCGACGTCGAAGCGGCAGCCTGTGGCTCAGCGGTCTTCGTGGCCTTCTCTGCCTGAGAAGGGCCTTGCGTGGCGCTTGTTCGAGTTGTCGTCGGGGCCGAAGTCGAATTCGGCCGATTGAATTCGATAACCATGTTCTTGAAACCTCGTAGTGGACGCTTGCCAAGCTTTTCGGCGCTACCGAAGGAAACTTGAGCTTTTTTTTCATCCCGCCACCGAGGGCCCGTCGATGCTGCTTAACAGACGCGCTTGGCGTCCATCGACCGTACAACGGATGGCTGGCACATACTACACCTTTCGTCGATGCGGTGCCCGACGAGGCCGTGCCCAAAACGAGGTTGTGGAGACGCTTACATATCCACCTCAACCTGCCCGGGTCCGGTTACCCGAGCTCTGACCACGCGCTCAGAGCGCTGGTTGCGGACACGAATCTGCTGGCCTTGGGCGCCATCGGCCAGCGCCTCGCCCGGCATTTTCACGTTTATAGCGCCACTACGCGCAGAAATAACGACCTGGTCGCCACGGCGTACCAGTTCAGCGTCATCAAGAAAGGAGGGGCTTAGCACTTGGTCCATGACGGTCGGCCGGGTGAGTTTCTTGCCAACAACCTGGTCAACGGACGTCAAATAGCCTTGCTTGATAAGTCCGATGTCGCGCTCGGCGAGCGTCACCTGATCGACGTCAATTATCGCAAGGCGTTTGAGAGGTTGCGTCGTCACGACTACATTTCGAAAGAACTTCACCTGCGCAGGAACGAAGACCGTCCACGGAGCGCTACCGGTGCAACTTATACGAACGGTGACCCGGCCAATGGGCTCAGCAGGGCTTTCGAGGGACGCGTTGATGCTGTCTGGGCAGTAGCCCAGGCGCATGCGTGGATCAATTGTATTGATGCTGATCTCGTGACGTGCTTCGATTGCACTGCGTTGCAGATAATCTTCTACAGCCCATTCAAGAAATCCTTGGGCCGTGCCGATAAGCTGGTTGGGCGTAGTGACAAGCTCCTGCGCATACGTCTGCGAGGCCAGCAGTAGACCGCAGCCGAGCGAAAGCGACCGTGCGCCGCGCTGAAAGGCGCGGAACCGGACGAGCAGTCGAAAAAGTGACGTAAATGTATTCATGACCGGGTTTTTAGCAAAGGGCGTGCCATTTGCAGAATCGGGAATACGCATCAGTCTTAATGAGGTAATCGGCATGGCCGGTGTATTGGATTCGGTTAACCAGCGAACACAGCTGGTAGGGCAGAACCGTCTGGAGCTGCTCCTGTTCCGGCTGGATGGCTCGCAGCTTTATGGCATCAACGTGTTCAAGGTGAAAGAGGTGCTGCAATGCCCGAATCTCACCATTATGCCGAAGTCCAGCCCGGTCGTTCGCGGCGTGGCGAACATCCGTGGCGGCACATTGCCCATTCTCGATCTGTCGATGGCGACCGGCCGACGTGGGCTCGATGACATCAAGAACAGCTTTGTCATCATCACTGAATACAACTCGAAGATTCAGGGATTCCTGGTGCGTTCCGTCGAGCGCATCATCAATATGAACTGGGAATCGATACATCCGCCACCCAAGGGGACCGGGCGCGCGCACTATCTAACCGCGGTCACCCGGGTGGACAACCAGCTTGTCGAGATCATCGATGTCGAGAAGATCCTGGCCGAGGTTGCGCCGACCTCGGAAGTCATATCCGAAGGAGTGATTGACAGCGAGACACAGGCGAAGGCCATGTCCCGTAGGGTGTTGATCGTGGATGACTCCTCGGTCGCCCGCAAGCAGGTCAAGCGCTGCCTTGAAAGCGTAGGTCTGGAAGTGGTGGCGCTCAATGACGGGCGTCAGGCATTGGACTATCTTCACAAGATGCTCGACGAAGGCAAACAGCCCAACGAAGAGTTTCTGATGATGATTTCCGACATCGAGATGCCGGAAATGGACGGGTACACGTTGACGGCGGAGGTGCGGCACGATCCCCGCATGCAGAAGATGCATATCCTGTTGCATACGTCGCTGTCAGGCGTGTTCAACCAGGCGATGGTGAAGAAGGTCGGTGCGGATGACTTCCTGCCGAAATTCAAGCCGGACGAATTGGCGTCGCGCGTGGTCGAACGAATCAACTCCGTGTGTGCAAGCTGAGAACCAGCTTGCTGCACAACGCTTTTCACCTGTTGCGCGAGGCCACTGAGTGTCATCCACCAACAATACGGATTTCGAGCAGTTCCGCGTCTTTCTTGAAAAGACCTGTGGGATTCTGCTCGGCACTAACAAGCAGTACCTGGTTTCCAGCCGTCTGAACAAGCTGATGGAACAGCAAGGTATCGCCTCGCTTGGTGAGCTCGTTCAGAAGATGCAGTCGCCGGTACGCGGAACGCTGCGCGAACAGGTCGTCGATGCCATGACGACGAACGAGACGCTGTGGTTTCGCGACGCCTATCCCTTCGAGGTGATGAAATCCAAGGTCTTGCCGGAAATGCTCAAGGCAAGCCCGGGCCAGCGGCTCCGTATCTGGTCGGCGGCCTGTTCGTCGGGACAGGAGCCATACTCGCTTGCGATGACGCTCGATGAGTATGAGCGGACGGCACCGGGTCAGCTTCGTGCCGGGGTGCAGATCGTCGCGACCGATCTGTCCGGCTCGATGCTCAATGCGTGCAAGACCGGCGAATACGACAGCCTTGCGATGGGTCGGGGCCTTTCTCCAGATCGCTTGCAGCGGTATTTCGATCCCAAGACCCCCGGGCGTTGGGTTGTGAAACCGACGATCCGTAATCGCGTTGAGTTTAGGTCACTCAACCTGCTCGACAGCTATGCGGCGCTTGGCAAGTTCGATGTCGTGTTCTGTCGAAATGTCCTGATCTATTTCTCTGCGGACGTGAAGAAGGACATCCTCACGCGTATCCATGCCACTCTCAAGCCTGGGGGCTACCTGTTCCTGGGCGCATCGGAGGCCCTGAATGGCCTGCCGAACCTGTATCAGATGGTTCAGTGCAGCCCTGGCATCATCTATAAAGCGAAGTGATCTGCTTGGCATGCCGGATGGCTGCCAAGCCTGTCACACCCGAATGACCCTCTCTGGCCTAGACTAGCGGCCGAACCCTGCCGCCATCGACTCGATGCAGGCAGATGTGTTCGAGGCTAATGTCCTGCATTCGTTAAGCCAGAGGAGCCTGCCCTGTGAGCCCGCTCAAGCCGCCCCCACTGACCGAGGCCGTGTTTCTGTTCCACGGCTCAGAGATCATTCGCGAGATGTTGCCGGCCGAATTCGATGCATTGCTCGACGGCTTGGCAAGCATCGAGTGCTTCGCCGGCGACCGTGCGCCAGCCATCTATGCACTGATCGATAACCAGTTAAGTCTCCAGGCACTTGTTTGCTTCTGGCTTGACTTCGATTCGGCCGGTGTCCCATTGATCGAGTGGAACCTACCGTTGCGTCAGCTGGCGGATGCTGCGCCATCCAGGCCGATGCGGCCAGGGCAGTACCTTCGTATCGCGCAGCCCAACAGCGAAAACGCGGACTCGCTGAACCTCCAGCTGTGGACGCCTGATGCTACCCACCTGCAACTGCTCGAGGCACGGGTCAAACGCAATCGCCTCGGTATCCTGACGGAAATTCCGTTGAACCCCGACGACGATGCGTCCAATCCTGGCGAAGCAGCATTGGCTATCCTCAAGCAGGAGCACCAGCGTCAATTGGAAGGTTTGACGAAGCAGCACCAAGCAGCCATCGAAGAATTGAAGAAGGCGCATCGCGTGATTGCAGCGCGCGCATTACAGGAGGAACGGGCCAAAACAAAACGTTGGCAGCAGGTGGCGCTCCACCTTCAACGTGAGCTTTCGGCGCTTCGTGGCTCTGTTGGCAGCACACCATCTTCGTCAGCGTTAGGTGGCACGGAGGTAACGCTGCAGAACGTCTCCCAAGGGCGGAGCGGGGCGATTGGAAAGTAATACGACAGACATTCCGCTGGTCTACGTACTGCCGCAATGGCTCGAACATACCGGCGTAGAGCTGGCGATTTTACGACTAGACCTCACGGATCCGATCGTGAGCGGTAACAAGCCGTTCAAGCTCGCCGGTTATGTGGAGCTGGCTCGCCAGACGGATGCGACCACACTCGTCAGCCTGGGTGGCGCGCATTCCAACCACCTGCATGCGTTGGCTGCACTGGGCAGGCGGATGGGGCTGCGTACGGTTGGACTGGTTCGCGGTCAACCCTGTGAAACCCCGACCATACGGGATCTGGAAGCCTTCGGAATGGAGTTGCACTGGCTCGGTTATGGGGGGTATCGGGCGCGCCACACCGCCGATTTTTGGACGCCCTGGCAGGCTCGCTATCCCGGCGCGGTGATGATTCCCGAGGGCGGGGGTGGGGTGCTGGGTGCTGGCGGGTGTGGCGCGATTCTCGATCTTCTCGGTGCTGGCCTCAACACGCTAGGTTGGCCTGCTGCTGATGAGATATGGCTGCCGGTAGGAACTGGAACAACGCTCGCCGGGCTTGTGCTGGCCGGTGCATCGACCGTTGTTGGCGCTGTTGCTGTGCCAGACGGTTATGGCGTTCCCGAGAACATCGGCGCGATTCTTGCGCCGCGATCGCCAACGGGTATTGCCTATCGTCTGGTGAATGCTTCACGCCGCGGTTTTGCGAAAGCGGATGAAGCGCTGAACATATTCATGGACGAATTCGAACAGTCTTGCGGTGTGCCATTGGAACCCATCTATACCGGCAAGGCGATGATGGCTCTGCGGGACTCCGTGACCAATGGCGAAATCGTCAGCGGTTCTCGAGTCGTTTTCATACACACCGGGGGGCTGCAATCCCGTCGCGGATTTCGGTCACGGCTACCCTAGGCCGTCGATACCGCGTTTTGCGCGCCGGGCCACCCATCGTCTACAAGCAGGGTGCGCTCCATTTCCTTGTCCGTGTCCGGATCGATCCGAGCCACCAGTTTCGCAGGAGTCGGTAAAGGCAGCTCGGCCATCCAGTCGATGAAACTGTCCGGCAATGGCTCGGTAAAAGCGTGTACCGCTGGCGCTAGCCAGCGCTGCCGAGGAATAAGCCGCCACAGCGACCGGTCAACTCGTGAGCCGAAGTCGCAATAGCGCATCCAGGATCCGCGCTGATGAGCAGGATGAGCGCGCGGTGGAGGATTGCAGCGTACGCCTGCGGGGTAAAACAGGTAGCCACCCAGCCAGAGTGAAGAGCGTATAGGCTCACCCGTGAGCTCACGAAGGGCCGTCAGCCCCGCCTCGCTGGACGAGAGCTTCAATTGCCGTTCGCGAAGTCGCGCGAGCTTCATGTCCAGGCGATCTGTGACATCCGTGCCATGCCACGCTTGAAGGTCGGTGTGGCCGGCGTCTTCCGGCCCCAGGTAAAGCTTCACCGCGAACTCCACGTGGTGAACGCCCTCGCTATCCCGGTAGACCATGTCCATCTCGCCCAGCGTCCTGTTGCCATCGCGGATCGCAAGATTCGTAGCAAGTAGGTCCAGTCCCTGGGCCGATTGAACCGCGAATTGCCATAGGGCTTCGTAGTAATGACCGAGGCGACCCGTGAATCGGCTGGCAAGGTAGGCATCGAGCGCTTTCGAGTCGTGGTCAAGCATCGTCAGCCAATCGCGCAGTGACGTCGGCTGTTCAGCCCAGCGACTCGCAGAGAGCGGGTGCCGCTGTTCCGCGATGGAATGCAGCAGAGGCGGCGCGGTCAGAACCCAGGCCAGGTCGCGAACGACGGGCGAGGTCAGCTCGTCAATGATCTCGGTAAGCGAATTGAAGATCGTCATGTACACAGCATAGCGTGGCAGCGGCGCTGGTGAGGTTTGCCGGTGCGGGCGCCATTGCCCATAATTCGCTCGTCCAGCCTGTAACTCCGGGAGTCCCATGCAGCAGCAGTTTCGCAACATTGGCATTATTGGCCGTCTGGGTAGCTCCCAGGTCCTGGACACGATTCGGCGCCTGAAGCGGTTCCTGTCCGATCGCGGTTTGCATGTGATCCTCGAAGAAACGATCGCCGACGCATTGCCGGGCCATGGCATGCAGGTCTCTTCCCGTAAGTCGCTCGGCGAGGCGTGTGACTTGGTAATCGTAGTGGGCGGTGATGGAAGCCTGCTTGGCGCGGCGCGTGTGATGGCCAATCACAAGGTCCCAGTGCTGGGCATCAATCGCGGCAATCTCGGGTTTTTGACGGACATCCGGCCGGACGAGCTGGAAGCCAAGGTGGCCGAAGTGCTGGAAGGCCAGTACATGATGGAAAGTCGCTTCCTTCTCGAGGCGGAAGTCCGCCGCAATGGCGAGGCCATCGGACAGGGTGATGCGCTGAATGATGTCGTGCTGCACCCTGGAAAGTCCACGCGCATGATCGAATTTGAACTGCATATCGATGGGCAGTTCGTGTGCAGTCAGCGGGCGGACGGACTGATCATTTCCACGCCGACCGGTTCGACCGCCTATGCGCTTTCGGCGCGCGGCCCGATCATGCATCCCAAGCTCGATGCGCTCGCCGTTGTGCCGATGTATCCCCACACGCTTTCGAGCCGCCCTATCGTGGTAGACGGCAATAGTGAGCTGAAGATCGTGGTCTCGCCCAATATGCAGATCTACCCGCAAGTATCCTGTGATGGCCAGAATCATTTCACCTGCGCACCGGGTGACACCGTCAAGGTCAACAAGAAGCCTCGCAAGCTGCGTCTCATTCATCCGCTGGACCACAACTATTACGAAGTCTGTCGCACCAAGCTCGGGTGGGGAAGTCGGCTGGGCTCGCCGGGGGCATCGTGATGTTGGATGCGGCACGCGGGTACGACATTATTGGCGACGTCCACGGCTGTGGGCGGACGCTTGAGCATCTGCTTGAGCGCCTGGGCTACAGGCGCACGGGAGGCGTTTGGCGCCATTCGCGCCGTATGGCGCTGTTCCTGGGCGATATTGTCGATCGGGGGCCACACATACGGGAAGCGCTTCATGTTGTCCACGATATGGTGGATGCCGGCCAGGCGCTGTGCCTGATGGGGAACCACGAATATGACGTGCTGGGATGGCACACCACCGCGCCCGCTGAAAGCGCACGTGGCCATATCAGGGAACATACCGAGCGAAACAGCCGGATCATCGGCGATACGCTGGAGCAATTCGCACACCATCCCGGCGATTGGCGCGACTTCCTGGACTGGTTCTATGACCTGCCGCTGGCGATCGATGCAGGCGCTTTTCGTTTGGTCCATGCCTGCTGGGATCACGCATTGGTGAGCTCACTGTTCGAACGCTTCCCAGATGGCCGGGTAGACCGAGCCTTCCTGCGAGCGTCAGGTGTTCCGGAAAGCCTGGCATGCCGAACGTTCGATCGACTGCTCCGCGGGACTGGAATGCGTTTGCCGGACGGCCGAACCATCCGCGGTCGCGATGGTTTCGAGCGGTCGGTATTTCGAACGAAGTTTTGGGAACCGTCGCCGCGTACGCTGGGCGATATCGTCTTCCAGCCGGACGGGCTACCGGAAGACATGATCGACTCACCCCTGAGCGAAGAGCAGCGCGGGCAATTGCTCTGCTATGGCGACGATCAACCGCCTCTGTTCGTCGGCCATTATTGGCGCAGCGGCGAGCCAGAGCCTGTCCGGCACAACCTGGCATGTGTCGACTACAGCGCCGTATTGGGCGGCAAGCTTGTTGCTTACCGTTATGACGGCGAGCAGCGCCTGGAAACCCGCCGTTTCGTGTGGGTGGAAGTGGATACTCCGGAGGCGCGCCGGTGAGTCAGGTAGAAGCGTTCCGCGTACCTGTGGATGTCGACCTGCGGGGCTTCACCACGCTTTTGCGGGCATTGGGGATCGCACACCGTGTCGTCGAATCGAATGATGCCCAGGTCGTCTGGGTGCTGGACGTCCATAGCGCGGAAGAGGTAAGAGCGCTGTATGCCGCGCATCCAGATGGCGCTGAGCCTGAGAGCGTAGAAGTATCCGAGCGGATGCAGGCGCGACTGGCACGGCGACGCAGCGTGAAGGAGCAACTTACCGACAACCCTGCAACCACGGCGATGTTGATGCTGACATTGCTCGCCGCGCTATTCACCGGCTTTGGCGACCAATTCTCGACTATCCGCTGGCTCAGCTTTCTGGACTTCCGAATTCAGGATCAGTACCTGTACTTCGCGCCCATTGAGTACACCCTGACGTCCCAATTGTGGCGCCTCGTCACGCCGATGTTCATTCATTTCGGCTTCTTGCACCTGGCGATGAACAGCCTCTGGTATTGGGAGTTGGGCAAGCGGATCGAAGCACGCCACGGCGCGCTGGCGCTCGTAGGATTGTCACTGGTGTTCAGTGTGATCGCGAACATCGCTCAATACACGTACGGCGGGGCGAGCCTGTTTGGTGGCCTTTCCGGGGTGCTCTATGGCCTGCTGGGTTACTGCTGGATCTACCAGAAAATCTCACCCAACTCGATCTTTCGGCTCCCGCCTGGGGTCGTGGGCATGATGCTGATCTGGCTGGTCGTCTGCATGACTGGCGTGGTCGGCGCGCTGGGCTTTGGTGCAATTGCCAACGCGGCGCACGTTGGCGGCCTGCTGGCTGGCTGTGGCTTTGGCGCTATTGCTGGCGTTCTGTCACGAGGGCGCGGCCAGCGGGCGTAACGCGATACCGGCCGCGCGACTCGACGGCGGTCTGTGCAAGCCCCTAAAATGGGTGCCTACGCTTTATAGCCGAGGTGCCCATGTCGTCCTTCGCCCAGCTCATCCAGAACATCACCCCGGACATCTATGAGAGCCTCAAGCTCGCGGTAGAGACCGGGAAGTGGCCCGATGGTCGCAAGCTCACTCAGGAGCAGAAGGAGTTGTCGCTTCAGGCCGTCATCGCCTATGAGGCGAAACACGTGCCGGAGGATCGGCGGACCGGCTACATGGGGCCGCAGCAATGCAGCTCCAAGGAAGTCCCGATCGAAAACATTCTGTTCAAGTCGGATGCCATTCACTGATGCAGGAACTTGGTCGTGGCGCCCTCCAGAAAATGCGGGTGCAGCTGGATACGCCTGTTCAGTACACGCTTCGTCTCGGTGATGCCGAGATTCCTGTCAACCCGCTGATTGGTCGATCCGTCCGCCTGGAATACCTGGGGGCCATCCACTGCACGCACTGTGGTCGCAGGACGAACAAGAGCTTCAGCCAGGGTTATTGCTACCCCTGCTTCAAAAAGCTGCCGCAATGCGATGTTTGCATCGTCAGCCCTGAACGCTGCCACCATGAGCTTGGAACCTGCCGCGATCCGGCCTGGGGCACTGAATTCTGTATGACCGACCACATCGTTTACCTGGCCAATTCGTCCGGCATCAAGGTAGGGATCACGCGTGGGACACAGTTGCCGACTCGCTGGCTTGATCAGGGTGCCATGCAAGCGCTTCCGATCATGCGCGTCTCGACTCGGCAGCAATCCGGTTTCGTGGAGGACCTGCTGCGCAGCGAGGTGGCGGACCGTACCAACTGGCGTGCGCTGCTCAAGTCAGACGCGACGCCACTTGACTTGATCGAAATACGCGAAAGGCTCTTCGATCGCCTTGCCGAGGGGATCCTGGGTCTGCAGAACCGCTTCGGGCTGCAGGCAGTTCAGTTGCTCCCGGATGCCAAGCCGATCGATATTCGTTATCCGGTCGAGGTCTATCCGACCAAGATCGCGACGTTCGATTTCGACAAGACGCCCGTCGTTGAAGGTACGCTCATGGGGATCAAGGGCCAGTATTTGATGTTGGATACGGGCGTCATCAATGTCCGCAAGTTCACTGCATACACCGTTGCTGCAAGCGCTGGTTGACCTGCGTTCGTCTTCCAGGCTTACGGCGCGCTGCGCAAGCGGTCGCGCTGAGGTAATGTAACCCCATGTCTTCGCCTGCACGTCGAAGCTCACAAGGCTTCGAACGTGCTATGCGTCGTACCCATTATTTCGTGGCGGCCTCGCGAGTGCGAAGTCGCACAGTCGAGGAGGCTTCATGCGCACCGATCAACCCAAAGTCATCCACCTCAAGGATTACCTGGCCTCCGATTACCTGATCGACGAAACGCATCTGACGTTCGAGCTGCATGAGGATCATTCGCTGGTTCACACCCAACTGGTTATGCGGCGCAACCCTGATCGTGTCGGAGAGTCTGCTGACGTCGCACTGCCTCCGCTGGTGCTGGACGGGCAGCACCTGGAGCTGGTCAGTTTGTTTCTCGACGATGTCGAGCTTCAGCGCAGCGACTACGTTTTGGATGAAAACCACCTCACGTTGCAGCCGACCGCTGAGCAATTCGTGGTCGACACCACGGTACGTATTCATCCGGAGCAGAACACCGCCCTCGAAGGCCTGTACAAGTCAGGCAAGATGTTCTGCACGCAGTGCGAGGCTGAAGGGTTTCGCAAGATCACCTATTACCTCGATCGCCCGGATGTCATGAGCCGGTTCACCACGACGGTTTCGGGTGATCAGGCGCGCTATCCAATTCTGCTCTCGAACGGGAATCCGATTGCGAGCGGTTCGGAGGAGGGTGGCCGGCATTGGGCAACCTGGGAGGATCCATTCCCCAAGCCGGCCTACCTGTTTGCCCTGGTTGCAGGTGACCTCTGGTGCGTAGAGGACAGTTTCACCACGATGAGCGGTCGTGAGGTTGCGTTGCGCATCTATGTCGAGCCGGAAAACATCGACAAGTGCCAGCACGCCATGGACAGCCTCAAGAAGTCGATGAAGTGGGACGAGGAGGTCTACGGTCGGGAGTACGACCTGGACATCTTCATGATCGTTGCGGTCAGCGATTTCAACATGGGCGCCATGGAGAACAAGGGCCTCAACATCTTCAACTCCAGTGCGGTGCTCGCAAAAGCGGAGACGGCCACGGACGCTGCTCACCAGCGTGTCGAGGCGATCGTTGCGCATGAGTATTTTCATAACTGGTCCGGTAACCGGGTTACCTGTCGCGACTGGTTTCAGCTATCCCTCAAGGAGGGCTTCACGGTTTTCCGTGATGCCGAGTTCAGCGCCGACATGAATTCGCGCACCGTCAAGCGCATCGAAGACGTCGCATACCTGCGTACCCATCAGTTCGCCGAAGATGCAGGCCCGATGGCTCATCCAGTGCGCCCGGATTCGTTTATCGAGATTTCCAATTTCTACACCCTGACGGTTTATGAGAAGGGTTCGGAAGTGGTTCGGATGATCCATACCCTGGTCGGGGCTGAGGGCTCCCGGCGTGGCGCGGACCTGGATTTCGAGCGCCATGATGGTCAGGCCGTAACCTGCGACGATTTCGTCAGGGCGATGGAAGACGCCAATGGCATTGATCTCAGTCAGTTCAAGCGCTGGTACAGCCAGGCAGGCACGCCACGGCTCGACATCAGCGAAGCCTATGACGAGGCGCAGGGTCACTACGCACTTACGTTCCGCCAAAGCTGCCCAGCAACGCCGGGGCAGGCTGAGAAAGCGCCGTTCGTTATCCCGGTCGAGCTTGGTTTGCTTGGCGCAGCCGGACAGCCTCTTGCGCTTCGGCTGCGAGGTGAGTCGGAAGGGCAAGGCACGTCGCGTGTGATCTCGGTTACCGAGCCTGAGCAAACGTTCGTATTTGAGGGGCTCTCAGAGAAGCCATTGCCTTCATTGCTGCGCGGTTTTTCCGCACCGGTGAGGTGGAGCTTTCCGTACGACCGGGACCAGCTGATGTTCCTGATGCAGCATGATACGGATGGCTTCAATCGATGGGATGCCGGGCAGCAGCTCTCGGTTCAGGTGCTGCAAGACCTCATTGCACAGCAGCAGCGGGGCGAGGCCATGCAGCTCGATACGCGACTGGTCGACGCCTTCGCCCACGTACTCTCCGATACTTCGCTGGACCAGGCCATGGTCGCGGAAATGCTCAGCCTGCCATCGGAAGCTTATCTGACGGAAATCTCGACCGTTGCCGATCCGGACGCCATTCATGCCGCCCGCGAATACGCCCGTCGATTCATCGCCGGTGCATTGTTTGACGTGCTGTGGGCGCGCTACCAGCAGAACCGTGCGGTATCCCGCGAGACGCCCTATAAGGCAGAGGCAGAAGAGATCGCTCGGCGCGGGCTGCAGAACATTGCGCTGTCCTATCTGATGCTGGAAGGTCAGGACCAGGTCCTACAGGCGTGTCTGGATCAGTTTGAGAACAGCGACAACATGACCGAGCGCCTATCGGCCATGGCTATTCTCGTCAATTCGCCATTCGATGCTCAGCGCCAGCGAGCGCTGGAATCGTTTGCTGAACAGTTCAAGGACGATCCGCTCGTTATGGACCAGTGGTTCAGCGTGCAGGCGGGAAGCCCGATGCCTGGTGGCCTCGAGCGCGTAGAGGCGTTGATGAGCCATCCCGCTTTTACGCTGAGAAACCCCAACAAGGTTCGCGCATTGATAGGCGCGTTCGCCAACCAGAATCTGGTGAATTTCCACAGCATCGATGGCTCGGGTTATCGCTTCCTGGCGGATCAGGTCATTACCTTGAACGCAATGAACCCACAGATCGCCTCGCGTCTGCTTTCGCCGCTCACACGCTGGCGCAAGTACGGCACCGAACGTCAGGCACTCATGCGTGGCGAACTCGAGCGCATTCTCGCGGCCGGTTCGTTGTCCAGCGATGTGTATGAGGTCGTCAGCAAGAGCCTTGCCTGATGGTGTCTGCAGCCAATGACCGATGTCGTTGGCTGCAGCTTGCCGGATCAGACGTTACGTGTAGGCTGGCGAAGAATATAGAGCGTGAGGAGTATTGCGCAGGCGAGCAGAACAAGCCTGACCCACAGCATGTCGACGATCCAGGCTGAGAAGCCGATGCTCGGCCATAGCAAAGCAATCGCCCAGCATTTGGCTTTGCGCGGAATGCCGCGGCCGTCGAGATAGTCACGTATCCAGGGCCCGAGCCGTGGGTGTGAGATCAGCCACCCGTAGAAGCGAGGCGAACTGCGGGCGAAACAGGCCGCGGCCAGGAGAAGAAAGGGTGTGGTCGGTAGCAGGGGAAGGAAGATACCGAGGACGCCGAGCGCGACGCTTACAAAGCCGGTAAAAACCAGGAGTGCTCGTACCAGCGGATGACGCACGGTCCTGTGCGCGCCATCCGTGGTTGGCGAATCAGTGGCGTGGCTTGAGGAGCGCAGGTTTTTCGTCCGGTGCGTTGCACAGCAAGTAAAGCGCGGTCAGCAGTTCTGGAATTTGTTCGACCATGCTGGCCACTAGGTCTTCATCACGCGCGATCTCTGCGAACTCCTGCTGTTCCTCGAACAGACCAGAGCCTACCATTATCGGCAACAGCAGCTCGCTCACCTCGTCTTCGGAACCTTCGAACCATACAGCTTCGCGAAGGAAGACGCCTTCCATGAAGCCAATGCACCAGCCACGGAGATCGGAATCGTCCGGGTCATCGCCCAGGTCCAGATCGCAAGGCAATTGCATGTCCTCGTCACTGGCCAGCTGGCGGGCAATGTGGGCCTTCAGCGAGACAAGTGCGTTCTGGATATCTTCGCGTTCGGCATTGTCACGGTAATGAGGTGGTTCAGCAAAAAGCGCATCGATCCACTCGCGCTCGGGTACATCTACGGGGCAGATGCACAAGGCGGTCAGGTAACCGTGTGCGGCGACGTAGTCGAGCGCTTCCTCGTGCAGATCGTCGGCATCGAGAAATGCCTGGAGGCGGGTGAATTGCTCAGCAAAGGACATCGGCGGTTACCTGGTGGATTGAAACGTGGGTGATTCTATCCCGTAAGGCCATGTCGACGCGCGCGTTCGCGGATCTTTTTTGGCGCACTTGGGTAGACCGCGTGTCGGGCAAAAGTTGCCCGCTCGTTGTGCCGGCGGTCATACGGCCCTATTTACGCCGCGTGTCCGTATAATGGCCGCCGTTTTCTGCCGCGGTTTCCACGGCCTTTGATTGGAGTGTTCATGCTCGACCACGCCCAGCGCATACTCAAAGATGTCTTCGGCTATGACGCGTTCAGGGGACATCAGGCATCGATCGTCGAACGCGTCGCCAGTGGGGGTGATGCGCTTGTCCTGATGCCCACGGGCGGCGGCAAATCGCTTTGTTATCAGGTGCCCGCGCTCATGCGCGATGGGCTGGCAGTCGTTGTTTCGCCGCTGATCGCGCTCATGGATGATCAGGTCGCAACCCTTGAGGAACTCGGGGTTGCGGCTGTCGCCTTGAACTCGTCTCTGGATGCCGACCAGCAGCGCGACATTGCGGCGCGTATTCGCAGGGGCGAGGTCAAGATGCTTTACCTTGCACCTGAACGCCTGGTCCAGCCCCGTATGTTGTCTTTTCTAAGTGGGTTGAACATAGCGCTGTTCGCCATCGATGAGGCGCATTGCGTGTCCCAGTGGGGGCATGATTTCCGCCCCGAGTACATGCAGCTCGGCCAGCTTGCCGAACAGTTTCCATCAGTCCCACGGGTTGCGCTTACGGCAACGGCGGACAAGCGTACCCGCGAAGAGATCGTTCAACGGCTGCAACTCAACAATGCCGAGCGTTTTCTCTCCAGCTTCGACCGACCGAACATCTTCTACCGGATCCTGCCCAAGGACCAGCCGCGCAAGCAGCTGATGGCGTTCCTCGAACAAAGGCGAGGAGATGCCGGCATCGTCTATTGCATGTCACGCAAGAAGGTCGAAGAGGTAGCGGCATTTCTGTCCGAACAAGGTTTCCCGGCCCTGCCTTACCATGCCGGGCTTTCGAACGAGCTGCGTTCCTTCAATCAACGGCGCTTCCTCAATGAAGAGGGGCTGATCATGGTGGCCACGATTGCGTTCGGGATGGGCATCGACAAGCCCAACGTGCGTTTCGTTGCCCACATGGACTTGCCCAAGTCGCTGGAGGCGTACTACCAGGAGACTGGGCGAGCCGGTCGAGATGGTTTGCCTGCTGACGCGTGGATGGTCTACGGGCTGCAGGACGTGATCTTTCTCAAACAGATGCTGGCCAACTCCGAGGGGGATGAGCGACACAAGCGTGTCGAGCAACACAAGCTCGACGCAATGCTCGCGCTGTGCGAGGAAACCCGGTGTCGAAGGCAGTCTCTTCTTGCCTATTTCGACGAGCACATGCCTGAGCCATGCGGCCATTGCGACAATTGCCAGGACGGCGTTCAGACCTGGGATGCAACTGAGCCCGCGCGTCAGGCCTTGTCGGCGGTATATCGCAGCGGGCAACGCTATGGCGTCGGCCATCTGGTGGACATCCTGCTCGGCCGGGACAACGAAAAGGTTCGTGCGCCTGGCCATCAGCGACTGGCTGTCTTCGGCGTTGGCAAATCGCTCGATGAAGGCGAATGGAGGACGCTTTTCCGTCAGTTGGTCGCGCGCGGGTTGGCCGACGTCGACCTTGAAGGGTTCGGCGGACTCAGGCTGACCGAGACCTGTCGGCCTTTGCTGCGGGGTGAGGTCACGCTGGAGCTGCGTAAGGACACCAAGCTCAAGGCTGCGAAGTCAGGCGCGAGCGCTGCAAGCCAACTCGTCAAAGGGGAAGAGCGCGAGCAGTGGGAAGCCTTGCGAACTCTGAGGCGCAAATTGGCAGAGGAGCATTCGGTGCCGCCCTACGTCATCTTCCCTGACGCAACACTTCTCGAGATGCTTCGCGCACAACCGCGAACGCTTTCGGAGATGGGCCGTATCAGTGGGGTAGGGGCACGCAAGCTCGAGCGTTATGGCGAAGCATTTCTAGCCGTTCTGAGTGACGGCTCCTCTGCTGCACCGACGCAGCTGTCACCTGCTGATTTGCGTCATGAGCTCGTCAGCCTGGCACGCGCGGGCATGACGCCCACGCAGATTGCCGGTCAGTTGAATTGCAGTGAGCGCAACGTGTTCAGTCTGCTCGCGGAGGCGATTACGGCCGGCCAACTTTCGCTGGATCAGGCGCTCGATCTACCGGAGGCGCTCATGGATGAAATCCAGGACGCGTTTCTGGATGGCGAAGGTGAGCTGCCGCCAGTTTCGGCGATCGCCCCACAATTTCAGGGGCGGGTCTCAGAGCCCGTACTGCACTGTGTCCGCGCGGCGCTGCAGGCTGAATTTGAGCTGTGATGAAGAGCGTGATTCGAAGGGGTGCCAGAACGCGCCCGCTGTCGGATTGCAGTATCGAATGACAGATGCCGAACCAATGGTGCCGACCTTCGGTCCGCTGTAGGGTAGCTATGGCCCGGGCCGCTGTAGGGCAATGCGCCAGTGCTGTAGACTGTTGCAGTTCCCCCGTTATTGAGTCGGCAATCAACTGCTCCGCTGACGCTGTAGGAGACCTCGATGACCGATGATCGCTTGATCGATCCCTTTGGCAGACGTATCAGCTATCTGCGCCTGTCCGTGACCGATCGCTGCGACTTCCGTTGCACGTACTGCATGAGTGAAGACATGGTCTTCGCGCCTCGCTCCCAGATCCTCAGTCTTGAAGAGTTGGAGACAGTTGCGACAACGTTCATGAGTCTTGGCGTTCGCCGTATCCGGGTCACCGGTGGCGAGCCGCTCGTGCGAAAGGGCCTGCTGGGTCTACTGCAGTCGCTTGGCACACGTGCCGAGCTTGAAGATCTATCGATCACGACTAATGGGTCGCAGCTGGCCACCATGGCGCGCGACTTGAAAAAAGCAGGTGTGACACGCCTCAACATCAGCCTTGATTCGCTGGATCAAGATCGCTTCGCTGCGTTTGCTCGCCGAGACAAGCTGGGACAGGTACTTGACGGCATCGAGGCCGCCCGTGAGGCGGGTTTTGAGCGGATCAAGCTAAACAGTGTGATCCAGAAGGGCAGAAACGATGACGAGGTCGATGATCTTGTCGCCTTCGCTGTCGAGAAGGGCATCGACATCAGCTTCATCGAAGAGATGCCGCTTGGCAGCGTTGTCAGCCATGAGCGAGCTGTCACGCTTTGCACGAGCGATGAGGTCAGAGCGTTGATCGAGCCCCGCTTCGAGCTGTTACCCAGTCAGCACCGTACAGGTGGCCCATCCCGCTATTGGCAAGTGAAAGGCAGTGAGACGAGGGTAGGCTTCATATCGCCGCACAGTCGCAATTTCTGCGGCGATTGCAACCGCGTTCGCGTAACGGCTGAAGGCAAGCTCGTCCTTTGCCTTGGCCACGATGGCGCGCTCGACCTCAAGGGCTTGATGCGCAGATACCCAGGCGAGCCGGAACGGCTGCGTAATGCAATCATGCAGGCGCTTCGCCTGAAGCCGGAACGGCACCATTTCGATGCGGACGAGCAAGTCCAGGTCGTACGCTTCATGAGCGTGACGGGCGGCTAATCAGCAGCGAGCGGTCCGCTGACAGCAGGACATCGCAGTCGTTCGTTTTGCCCGGTAACGGGCAGGCAATCTTGCATTATGCAATGCATCGTATCGCATGCATTTCCCTAACATCCTGATTTTTCTAGATTTTTTTCGGAGGCGAGCTTGGCACTGGCTGTGCAACGTACTCCTGCAATACGCATTGCTTAATCGGGAGTACACAATAATGTCCACAGTCGTCCAGCACATCATCAGCTCCTTCCCCGACTACTCCATTCAAAGCAAGCCTCGCCCCGATGGATTCCTCTTGGAATTCAGCAGCCGTGATACCGAGATCGAATTTCGCCGCGTACTGCCCAAGCGCTTCGCTTCGGAAACCGATAGTGAAGCCTTCATCCATGGCATTCGCCGTGATCTTGCGATTATGAACGGTCAAGTACCCCCGAAAGACTCACTGCGCAAACTGCGCAACATAGGTCTTCCCAGCTATATGTGACGCTTCCCTCTCGGCAGGGATGCCGTTCCACAGCAGCGCAAGCTGCGTTGTTTGGCGCGGTTCGACAGGGCTCAGGCCCATGCGATCGCGCCTTGTTTTTTGTGGTCCGGGCTGCGTCTTGATTGATCGATATCAAGAACCGTATCGAGCGCCGGGCGCAGGATGACGTTACCTCTTCAGGAGACAACGTCATGAACACGCACCTCAGCGATCTCATTCGTCACGCGCTCTTTCAGGTCCTTTCGCGTCCCCGTCTTCTTGCGTCCCCATCGCTTGAGACACAGCGCCGGCTTCGCCGCGAGGAAGCGATGCATCGATGCGGTATGTTCGGAGCAATCGGTGGTTAGCGCACTGCGTTATTCGACACCCACCTGCAGAACCTGAACGCGCCTTCCGAGTCGACATCACAAGGGCAGCAAGCTTTGTGATGTCGGCAGATCAGGAGGCGCGATGGATAACCGAAGCGTAGTCTCGCTACTCGATTCGCTTACCGAAACCTGTATCAACCTGGAGGCCCAGCTACGCGATTGTTCAGACCTGGTTGATTCTGATACCTGTCGCCGGTGTTTAGATGGTCATGCCAAGTCATGTGCGCTGGTTGTTAACGAACTTCAACAAATGGTTCGTTCACTTGGCGGTGCGCCCACGAATGCGCGGCCACTTGCAGGCGCCCTGCGACAGCAATGGCTGGACGTGGCGAATATGCTGTCCCTTACGAGTGACAGCCGCGTGCTGCGTGAGTGCTTGCGCTGCGAGGTCAGCACCGGCTTTAGATATCGCGATGCCTTGGCTGAAGACTTGCCGGCGAGCATACGTTTGATGCTGGAACGGCAGCATTTGATTCTGCTTCGGTGTCAGGACGAGTCCAAGAGCTTGTCCAGGCTTCACTGACCCAGCGATGAGGTAAGGCCGCGTTACGGTGCTGTGCTGCTGCACCTGCAGTGAGTTTTCCGTCCAAATACCGCTTCGCTTGCTCGTCGGTCGGATGATGGACCCTCCACCGCATCTTTAAGGTTTACGGCACTGCTGCATCCATGCAGACTTCCACTCTGTTTGCGAGGTGGCGTCCATTCGTGTTTTCACGCGAGGACGGACCGGCAGAATTCTGATCTCTCACGTCGTTCTGACGCTGATGTCAAATCAAGCACCAAGGAGAAGTCTTTTGGTATCGAGCCTGACGGCCGCAGAGCTGGCGCGTGCCAGTGAGAATTGCGCGAAGGAGCCGATCCATATCCCCGGAAGCATTCAGCCCCACGGGTTCATGTTGGTCTGCGATCCGGATACTCACGAGATCCTTCATGCCAGCGATAATGTCGAGGCGTGGATCGGGCTGGATGTCGGCCAGGTGCTGGGGCGCCCGCTGGAAGCTGTCATTGAAGGCGTTGCGCCGCTGGTGCAACGTGTTGACGAGTTTGTTGGCGCGGAAAGCAATCCGTTCCACCTTGGCGATATCGTGCTGCCAGCCGAGCATGAAGCCCGTGGCCCGGTAGCGATATTGGCGCACCGTCACGATGGCGTATTGTTTATCGAGTTCGAGACGTCCAATCGGGACGAATCAGCTTATGGCGACCTTTATCCGCTGGTCCGTACCTACCTCGACGAGATCCAGCATGCGCAGGACGTGGACCGGCTTTGCCGCCTCTCGGTTGATGAGGTCAAGCGCATTACGGGTTTCGGTCGCGTAAAGGCGTACCGTTTTGACGCCGACGGGAATGGCACGGTTATCGCTGAGCGCCTTGATGACGGCTACCCAAGCTACCTAGGGCTCAATTTCCCGGCGTCTGATATTCCTGGCCAAGCTCGACGCCTATATGTCACCAATCGGATTCGGGTGATACAGGACGCGAATTACGCGCCGTCCAAGATCGTGCCGAGTATCAATCCGAAGACAGGGAACCCGCTGGACCTGAGCTTTGCTGCGCTGCGTAGTGTTTCGCCGGTGCACCTCCAATACATGCGCAACATGCAGACACTCGCCTCTATGTCGATTTCCCTGGTGGTTCGCGGCGAGCTATGGGGGCTGATTTCCTGCCATGACCTCAAGCCGCGTACGGTGTCGAATCAGACCCGTACGGCGTGCGAATTGCTGGGACGGGTGCTTTCGCTTCAAATAGAAGCAAAAGAGGCGAATGCGAAGACGGAACGGCTGCTGGAGCTGCGTCGAGATATCGTCCATATGCTATCAGCCATGGCTGACGTCGATAGCGTAAGTGACGGGCTGCTCGCGGATACGCCACGATTCTTGGGGTTCGTTCGCGGCACGGGTGCGGCGATCATTTCTGCCTCTCGTTGTGAACTGGTAGGCGACACGCCTCCCGAAGCGGTGGTCACCTCGCTGGTGAAGTGGCTGTCCCGCCAGTCGCTGCAGGACGAAGTCTTCCATTCGGACAATGTCGGGCGCGACATCTCCGAGCTACCGCATCTGCCAAAATATGTTGCTGGCGTACTTGCCGTCGCCATTTCCGAAATCCATTCCCACTACCTTATCTGGTTCCGCTCCGAGCAGGTGCGGACCGTCAATTGGGCCGGCAAACCGGAGAAGTCCCTGAGCCCTACCGGGAGCCTCCATCCCCGCCACAGCTTCGACTTGTGGCAAGAACGCCTTACTGGCTTCTCGCTACCGTGGGACCCGTTGGAAATCGAAGGCGCGTGGGAGCTTCGCAATGCCACGTTGGGCATCGTCCTTCGCAAGGCTGAGGAACTCGCCCAGCTGGCGGGCGAGCTGCGAAAGTCCAACAAGGAGTTGGAAGCGTTTTCCTACAGCGTGTCCCACGATCTGCGTGCCCCGCTGCGCCACATTGCCGGGTATGCCGAACTGCTCGGAGACTTTGATGGCAGCAAGCTATCGGAGCGTGGCCAGCGCTTTCTCGACCATATCAGCGAGTCGGCACGGTTCGCCGGCACATTGGTGGACAACCTGCTGAGCTTTTCTCAGATGGGTCGTGCCGCCTTGCGCCTTTCGGATGTCGACCTGCGTTCGTTGGTGGAGTCTATCCGGGGTGAAATGCAACCCGACTGTGAAGGTCGGGCAATCGACTGGAAACTGCACGATCTCCCCGTGGTTATCGCGGATGCCGCAATCATTCACCTGGTGCTGAGAAATCTGCTTTCCAATGCGATAAAGTACACGCGCGGCCGCGCGCCCGCCGTGATTGAGGTCGGCGTGGAGGATCACCCGGAAGAGACGGTGGTTTACGTGCGTGATAACGGCGTCGGCTTCGACATGGAATATTCCGGCAAACTTTTCGGGGTGTTCCAGCGGCTACATCGAATGGAAGAATTCGAAGGTACCGGCATTGGTCTGGCCAGCGTTCGCCGTATCGTCGAACGTCACGATGGTCGAGTCTGGGCCAAGGGCGCACTCGGGGAAGGCGCAACGTTCTATTTCAGCTTGCCCAAGCGCGAGCACTCCATGAATCTGTCTGAAGTTATTGACGAGACCGCTGATGCTCAAACCCATTCTCCTGGTCGAAGATAACCCTCGCGACCTCGAACTGACGCTCGTTGCCTTGGAGCGCAGTCAGCTTGCCAATGACGTTATCGTCCTCCGCGATGGCGCAGAAGCGCTGGACTACCTTTTTCAGCGGGGCACGTACGCATCGCGAACCGAAGGCAACCCAGCTGTACTTCTGCTCGATTTGAAGTTACCGAAGGTAGATGGTCTCGAGGTGCTCAAGGCGGTTCGCGAATCGAGCGAGCTGCGCAGCATTCCGATCGTCATGCTCACCTCTTCGCGAGAAGAGCCGGATCTGCAGCGGGCCTACGAGCTCGGCGTCAATGCCTACGTCGTCAAACCAGTGGAGTTTCGGGACTTTGTGGCCGCGATTTCTGAACTGGGTATCTTCTGGGCGGTCCTTAACGAGCCTCCGCCCGGATCGCTGCGCCTCCAGCGCCGACGGTCTTCCCAAGATTCCGATGTCTGACCGAATGGCCATGAATGCAGCCTAATCCTTTGAAACTTTTACTCATCGAAGACAGCGCGCACGACGCTGAGCTTACGCTGCTCACGCTCGAGCGAAGCCTTGGAACGATCGATGCGCGCGTTGCGCACGATCACCAGGGCGCAGAGCGCGCGCTGACCGAGGCTGACTTTGACCTGATCCTTTCTGATTACCTGTTGCCTGGCTCGTCCGGCACCAAAACCCTTCAGATCGCGCGTCGACTGGCGCCTCAGACCCCATTCATCTTCCTGTCTGGCATCTTCGGTGAGCAGCATGCCGTCGAGATGATGCGTCAGGGCGCTGTCGACTATGTCCTCAAGCAGAACCTGGCGTTCCTGCCCAAGGCGGTGCAGCGTGCGCTAGCCGAAGTTCATGAGCGGGAACAGCGCAAAAAGGCGGAAGAAGCCCTTGAAGAGGTCGAGGTTCGCGCACGTCTCGCCATAGATGCCGCGCGGATCGGTATGTGGGACTACGATCCCGCGATCGACCGCTTCGTCCTGGATGACCGGTGCCTTGCGCTCTGTGAGTTGGCTGCAGGGACTGACCTGACGCTGCAACGCTTTTTTGAGCTGTGCCATCCGGATGACCGGCCGATGCTCCAGGCGAAGGTGCACGAGGCCTTATCGGTCAATAGTGGAAACGAGTATCACGCTGAGTTCCGCCTGCAGTTGAACAGCGGCACTGAACGATGGATTTCCAGCCGTGGCCGAGCATTTTTCGAGCGCGGCGTTTGCGTCCGGTTCATCGGTGTATTCATCGACATCACCGAACAGAAACAGGCCACCGACGCGCTGCAGCGCCTGAACGAAATGCTGGGCGAGCGGGTTGAGCGCAGGACACGGGAGCGCGATCGTACCTGGGAACTCTCTCGCGATCTTCTCGCCGTCATGCGTCTGGATACGACGCCTGTCGCACTGAATCCGGCCTGGAGCGAAACGCTTGGATGGCCTCGCGATTCGCTGCTGGTCAAACCGATTTGGGAATTGGTACACCCGAGCGATCTCGATGCTACCCGCGCTGAAGCCAGTAATGTCGCTCAGGGCAATGTGTCGACTCGCTTCGTGAACCGTATGCGTCATGCCAACGGCGAATATCACTGGTTGTCCTGGACGATCGTCCCTGATGGCGGGCTGATGTATGCCGCTGCACGTGACATCACCAGTGAGCGCATGGTCGTCGAAGAGTTGGCATCGACCAATCAGCGGCTTCGTGAGCAGATCGAAGAGCGCGAGCGCGTGGAGGCGACCTTGCAGCAAATGCAGCGACTCGAAGCGGTCGGGCAGTTGACCGCAGGCGTTGCGCATGACTTCAACAATCTTCTGACGGTGATCCTCACGAGCGCCAGCTTCCTCGTCCGTGATCTTGAAAACGCAAACCTGCAAAAGGCACCCTCCCGGCTGCAGAACATCCGAGAAGCCGGTGAACGGGGTGCCAAGCTCACCGGGCAGTTACTCGCGTTTTCACGTCGCCAGAGGCTGGCGCCTGAGCCCATCAACCTCAACGACACCGTCATGGGGATGATTGAGCTGTTGCAGAGCACCCTTGGCGGCAGCATCTGGATCGAAACGCGCACATCCGAAGATATCTGGCATGCGTTGGTGGACCCCACGCAGATCGAACTGATCATCCTCAATCTGGCAATCAATGCACGCGATGCCATGGGGATGGGGGGCACGCTCCGCCTATCGACATTCAATGAGATTGTGGATCGCTTGCCGGTAAGGCCGGAAGAGCCCGAGCCCGGCGACTACGTCGTTCTGTCCGTGCAGGATACGGGCAGTGGCATGAGCGACGAGGTATTGGCAAAGGCCTTTGAACCCTTCTTCACGACCAAGGAAGTGGGCAAGGGGTCAGGTCTTGGCCTGGCCCAGGTGTTCGGTTTCGCCAAGCAGTCAGGGGGTGGGGCACGTATCTCGACTGAAGTGGGGGTCGGAACCACAGTGAATGTTTATCTGCCCTGCGTGCGGGACGTGGAAACGACGAATCCCCAAGTTCATCCCTGCAGTGCGCAGGCTGCGCATGATGGACAGCAGCACACGGTCTTGTTGGTTGACGATGACCCAAGCGTTCGCGAAGTCACGGCAATGATGCTCGAAACGTTTGGCTATCGGGTAATCGAAGCGGACAGCGGAAGTTCGGCGCTCGAGCAGCTGAATGATTCGGTGAGTCTGCTGCTGGCTGACTTCGCAATGCCAGGTATGAACGGCGCCGAACTGGCGCGGTTGGCGAGACAGTCCTACCCGTCGCTACCCATCGTTTTCGTGACCGGGTATGCCGAGCTTGGGGGATTGAACGAGAACGAGGCGTTGGTCGTGCAGAAACCTTACCGTGGTGACGAGCTAGCCGAGAAGCTGCGCCTTGCGCTGCGATCAGGAGCAGGGGAGCGAATTGAATGAATGCACGTGCCCATCTCAAGGAGGCGAGCGCTGAACTGCACGCCCAGGTGGACAACGCGTTCGCGAACTATGCGCTGAATACGCGGGACGGATATCAACGCTTTCTTCAGGCGCATGCCTGGGCGCTCAGCCGTATAGAGCCTACGGTCGAACGAGAGGGCATCGCGGATGTGCTGCCCGATTGGGCAGAGCGGCGGCGGTATCAGGCCATTGGCGAGGACCTCGCTTCGCTTGGAGCGACGGCTCCCGGTCCAGCCCCAGTTGCACTGGAGCTCGATGCATCGTCGTTATGGGGTGTGGCGTATGTCCTTGAAGGGTCCAGGTTAGGCGCGCGGTATCTGTCGCGCGCGGTGCAAGGTGCCGAGTTCGATGAGGCCGGCCCTCCGCTAGCGTACTTGACCCACGGGCAGGAGGCCGGTCTTTGGCCTCGGTTTCTCAAGCGATTGGAGTCCACCAGCGATAGCCTCGATCAGGCTCGGATGCTCGACGGTGTAAGGTGGTGTTTTTCCGTGTTTCTCGAAGCGGCCAGGCTGGACCCCGGCCGCTGAGGGATGGTTGTCGTTTACAGATCGGCGAGGTGAAGCGATTGCAGATGAGCGACCAGGTTACCCATCCCGGCCAGTAACAGCCCCTCACCAAGCGCCGCTGCTTCAGCGCTGCTCTTGGGTAGCATCAGATACTCCGTACCGTCGCTGCCGAGAGGCGCCAGGCGGGCATACGGTGCACCGCTCTCCACAAGCAAGGAAAGGAAGGCCGGATTACTCCAGCTCTCGGGTGCGAACGCAATGGCGTAGTAACGCGCATTCAGATTGCGCAGACCGCTTTCGGAAAAGGCATACCGCGTTGTCTGGACCGTCAGCGGAACTTCCAACGCCCGACGGCGCGCGTAGATCACGACACAGGCCAGCGCTTCGACGTGCTCCACGCCGTCCAGAAAAACGCCCGTATGACGCCAACTCGCTTGGCGCGCCTGGTAGATATGCTGCTCAGTACCAGCCGGGAACGCCAGCTTCAACGCCTTCTCGAAGTCGCTGAAACTGATGATGCGAATCCTGCGGTCGGTGCGGTTGGCGAGATAATCATCGAAGGTCGCGAACGCGCCGACGGCGCTGTCGGTTGAAACAACGCCTTCCACGTCGCGTAGATCGATCGTCGCGGGTCGCTCGGAGCGCGTCATGGTGCGTATCAGAGCCGCGCGGGCATTGGCCTTGTCTTCCTGAACAGGACCGGCGAGCGCGTCGCGAGGCAGTTCGGTGAGTCGGTGCCAGGGCGTAGCGTGCTGCCAGTCGATGCTGCGATCGTTTCCAGGCATAGGCACAACTCGAAGGCGTAGGACGCTGGCGGCATCGAGAATCTGTCGCGGCGATCGACCATGAAGGCCAAGTCTCTGGGCGAGCCCGGAGAGCCTGGATGCGAAATGGTTCATTCTTATCGTCCTCTGACGGTATTCGTCCGAGTAGCCGGCAAGGCGTCCTCGACAGCGCTTCCATGTCGTTGAATGATGACAGGATCGATCCCTGCCGGAGGCAGCCAGTGCCTACACTTCTGATAGACGTCGCCTTGCCAGCAGACCGTCTGAAAGCAGTCTACCAAGGTCATGCCAATCGGATACAGCTTCGTAGTCGAGACGGACGAAGCGTTAACCTGCCTGCCCATCATCTGAAACCGTTTGTGACCGAAAATGGGGTGTATGGTTCCTTCCAATTGCATTTCAGTGATGAAGGAAAGTTCATTTCACTCACGCGTGTTACAGGCACTTAAGCGCGTGTTCCCATCAGGCAGGGCGCTGAGACTGCTATAATCGTGCGCAAATTTCCTCTCGGATAGACGCGCCTACATGTACAGCCTGGCCCGCAAAGCGCTCTTCAAGCTTTCTCCAGAAACTTCCCACGACCTTGCACTGGATCTGATCGGCGTTTCAGGACGCCTGGGCATTGCGCGCCATCTGACGCGTCAGCCGGCAGCGCTCCCTGTGACGGTGATGGGGCTGGACTTCCCGAACCCGGTTGGGCTGGCAGCGGGTCTCGACAAGAATGGGGATGCGATCGATGGAATGGCGGGGCTCGGATTCGGCTTCGTGGAGGTCGGAACGGTCACGCCGCGTGCACAGCCAGGCAATCCTCGGCCGCGGGTATTCCGGTTGCCTCAGGGGGAGGCAATCATCAACCGTATGGGATTCAACAACCGAGGCGTCGATTATTTGCTGAACCGTGTGCGAGCCGCGCGTTTCAACGGTGTCCTTGGAATCAATATCGGGAAAAATGTTGATACGCCAGTAGAGCGGGCCGAGGACGATTACCTGTTCTGCCTGGAGCGTGTCTACGATGATGCGCGCTACATTACCGTCAACGTCAGCTCTCCCAATACGCCTGGTCTGCGGACTCTACAGTTCGGTGAATCCCTGAATCGCCTTCTGGACGCATTGTCCGTTCGCCGAGAGGCGCTTGCCTCCACCCGAGGCCGACGGGTACCGCTTGCCATCAAGATTGCACCGGACATGACGGACGAGGAAACCGCTTTGGTCGCTGCTGCCGTACGTGACGCTGGCATGGATGCGATCATCGCCACCAATACGACATTGAGCCGAGATGGCGTTGAATCGCTCGCATATGCCGATGAAGCAGGAGGGCTATCAGGCGCTCCAGTGCGCGACAGAAGTACGCAGACCGTACGTGTGCTGGCAGAAACACTGAAAGGGCAGTTGCCCATCATCGCTGTGGGTGGGATTACGGAAGGTATTCACGCTGCCGAGAAGATTGCAGCCGGTGCGAGCCTCGTGCAGATCTATACCGGCTTTATCTACAAGGGGCCTGACCTCATTCGTGAGTCGGTCGATGCCATTGCGGCGGTCCGCCGGGATTGAGTTAGGAGGGCTCCTGTCGGAGCCCTCCGGGGCGCCTTGCCCGCCGCCTGGGTTAGGCGTGCATTGGGTGATCGCGTACGTTCAAATGTAGGTCAGCGTGATCCTGTATCAGCCGACGGCTCTCAATTCGTTGAGCCTATGGAGGCCGGCCGTACCGACCAGACCGTCCCAGTTATCGCCGCGCCCCTCGCGCCAACCATTGATCCAGGCCTGACGGGTAGTGGGGTGACTGAACGGACAATTGTCCCGGGATTTGCCGTGTATACCGTGCTGATAGCCGCGCAGAAATGCTCGTTCCAACGGATCACGCTTGAGTCTTCTCATAGGGTGCTGCCCTCTAGTAATGACTAATTTGTCCCGTTTGTAACTGTGTGCCCCATTCGGGGCGGCGAGCAGGATCGCCATCAATATGAGCTGCCGGCGTGGCTCATATCTACCAACGCTGTTGCAGCGAAGGCTTCAGTGGATTTCTAAACCACGCTGGCGCTGCTGTGAATGATCTTTTTGTCATAAGAACTACATCTTCGAGGCCCCATGGGTCTGGAAGAAGGGCCTTTGATGCAGCCCTAGATGCAGCGCGCCTGGTCTTGAACGGCGTGTTTAAGGGCTCAATCAATGCGCTGGCATGGGGTGCAGGCGCCTTGAGAATGCCTATGCCGTTTGTCTTCGCGACGATTCGCCAGGGTGTTGACTCGGCGATCGGCGCACACTGACTTATCATCCGAGGGGAAAACAATGTCCGCCCCATCGAAAAACGACTTTGCGTTAACAGGAATACTCGATGTCACCTACACAAGAATTCGTTCTAACCTGCCCGAAGGGCCTGGAAGGACTGTTGCTCGACGAGGCACGTCAGCTGGGCTTGGCTGAGGCTCGTGAACAGACCGCTGCGGTTCGCGGGGTAGGGGACCTCGAGACGGGTTATCGCTTATGCCTGTGGTCCCGCTTGGCTAACCGGGTATTGCTCGTGCTGTCACGCTTCGACGTCGAGAATGCCGAAGCGCTGTACGCCGGCGTCAAGGCGATTGACTGGAGCGAGCATCTGGATGCGGGTGGGAGCCTCGCTGTTGAGTTCAGCGGACATGGTGCCGGAATCGACAACACTCACTTCGGTGCGTTGAAGGTCAAGGATGCCATCGTGGACCGGCTGCGCGAGCAGTTTGGTAAACGACCGTCGGTTGACAAGGTTGCGCCAGACATTCGTATCCACGTGCGCCTCGAAAGAGGGAGCGCAATCGTATCGCTGGATCTCTCTGGCCAGAGCCTGCATCAGCGGGGTTATCGATTGCAGCAAGGCGCTGCGCCGCTGAAGGAAAACCTCGCTGCGGCAATCCTGATCCGGGCCGGTTGGCCGCGGATGGCCGCTGAGGGCCGCGCGCTTGCGGACCCCATGTGCGGCGTCGGCACGTTTCTGGTGGAAGCAGGGCTGATGGCAGCGGACATTGCGCCTAATCTGCGCCGTCAGCAGTGGGGATTTTCGCGCTGGCTTGGTCACATCCCGGCGATCTGGAGTCGCTTGCTGGCAGACGCGCAGGCGCGCGCGGATGCAGGGCTGTCGAAAACACCACTGTGGATTCGGGGCTATGAAGCCGATCCGCGGCTGATCGCTCCTGCGCGCAACAATATCGAGCGTGCCGGGCTTGGTGGCTGGATCAAGGTCTATCAGGGCGAATTGGCCACGTTCGAGCCCAGCCCTGATCGCAACCAGACTGGCCTGTTGATCTGTAACCCTCCGTACGGAGAGCGCCTGGGTGACGAGGCGAGCCTGCTGTATCTCTATCAGCACCTTGGTGAGCGCTTGCGACGCACATGCGAGGGATGGGACGCCGGTGTGTTCACGGGGGCTCCTGAGCTCGGCAAACACATGGGTTTAAGAAGCCACAAGCAATACGCCTTCTGGAACGGAGCGCTGCCGTGCAAGCTGCTGTTGTTCAAAGTCCAGCCTGACCAGTTCGTAACAGGTGCGCGGCAAAAGCCAGCCGTGGCAGGCGAACCTGCGACAATCGAAGACACTGCACCGGCACGCCTCTCGGAAGGGGCACAGATGGTTGCCAACCGTTTGCAAAAGAACCATCGGCAGCTGGGTAAGTGGGCGCGCCGCGAGGGGGTGCAGTGCTATCGCGTATACGACGCCGATATGCCGGAATATGCCGTAGCGGTGGACCTCTATGGCGATTGGGTCCACGTCCAGGAATACGCACCGCCTCGCTCGGTCGATCCTGATAAAGCCAAGGCCCGCCTGCTTGAAGCGCTGTCCGCAATCCCGAGAGCGCTTGGCGTAGACGAATCACGGGTCGTGGTCAAGCGTCGCGAGCGGCAGGCTGGGACGCGCCAATACGAACGTCAGGCCAATACCGGCAAGTTCCTGGAAGTCTCCGAAGGACAGGTGAAGCTGCTCGTCAACCTGACGGATTACCTGGACACCGGCTTGTTCCTCGACCATAGGGCTATGCGACTGCGTATCGGACGCGAGGCCAGGGGCAAACGATTCCTAAACCTGTTTTGCTACACGGGGACGGCCACGGCACATGCGGCGTCCGGCCAGGCGCGCCTAACGGTCAGTGTTGACCTTTCACGCACTTATCTTGATTGGGCACGCCGAAATCTGTCACTTAACGGCTTTTCGGACAAACATCAGCTCGTTCAATCGGATGTCATGGGTTGGCTGGCTGAGGACCGCGGTGAGTACGACCTGATCTTTATCGATCCGCCGACATTCTCGAATTCCAAGCGTATGGAAGGCGTATTCGATGTTCAGCGCGATCATGTGGAATTGCTCGATCTTGCGATGACACGTTTGGCGCGCGGCGGTGTGTTGTATTTCTCCAACAACTTCCGCCGGTTCGAGATGGACGAACGATTGAGCCAGCGCTACAGCGTCGAGGAGATCACGGAGCAAACGATTGATCCGGATTTCGCCCGTAACGCGAAGATTCATCGGGCCTGGAAATTGATGGCCAAGGACTGACAGGATGGATGGCCTGGGAGTCAGACGCTCCCAGGCATTCGTATGTCAGGGAGTCGGCGGGTTTCGATAGAGGTCCAGCAGGACCTCATCCAGAGTAGCGCCCGCGCCCCACGGACGTGGATGATTCAGAATCGCGACGACAACCCAGCTGTTGCCATTCCGGTCCCGACTGAATCCCGCAATGGCACGGACATTGTTTAGCGTGCCGGTCTTGATGTGCGCCTGTCCCTGCATTTCCGTGGTCCGCAGGCGTTTTCTCATCGTTCCATCCATGCCAGCGAGTGGTAGGGAGCTGATGAACTCGGCTGCGTAGGGGCTGCGCCAGGCCGCGCGGAGGATTTGCGCCATCTCCCTTGGGCTGATCCGCTCGTCCCTTGAAAGGCCTGATCCATTCTCGATGACGAGGCGGGACACCGCGATGTTTTTTCGGGCCAGCCAGTCCCGAATGACGCGCTGCGCAGCTTTCGAATCATCTCCATCAGCATCTGTCCGATAGCGCGCGCCAATGCTCAGGAACAGCTGCTGCGCCATCGTATTGTTGCTGTACTTGTTGATATCGCGAATGATCTCCACAAGATCAGGCGAGAACGTGCGGGCCAGCAGGCGCGCATCCCGAGGCACATTCGCCAGCCGTGTACGGCCCAGCATGGAGCCACCAAGTTCCTTCCACATGCCGCGAATTGCCGCTGCTGCGTATCCGGGGTGGTCGAGCAACGCCATGTAGGTTTGCACGCTGCAGCCTTCAGCGAGCTTGCCAGCGGCCACGATGGTGACACCGTCAACGGCATTGACCGGGTTGTAGCCTACCTCTGGCCACTCGGTGCACTTGCCGCCGGGAAGTGATGTCATTCGGTTATCGATACGCACGCCATCCAGTGGCGGCTCCGTGGTTACCTGAATCTGCCCACTCTCGTTGCGCGCGATCATTCGAACTGATTTCAAGTTGACCAGTAGCGAATCCGGGCCAACAAGATAGGGTTTGTGCGGATCATCGCCATCGTCATTGAACGGCTTGAGCTGCGGATGACGAAAATAGCTACGGTCGAGTATCAGGTCGCCCGTGACCTGCTTGACCCCGTTGTTGCGAAGATCCCGCAGTAGCAACCACAACTTCTCCATGTTGAGCTTCGGGTCACCGCCGCCCTTGAGGTAGAGATTTCCATTCAGGATGCCGTTCTTGAGTTGGCCATCCGTGTAGAACTCGGTCCGCCACTGGTAGGTCGGGCCGAGTAGCTCAAGCGCTGCAAACGTGGTTATCAGCTTCATGGTCGACGCGGGATTCACCGACACATCAGCATTGATGTAGGTCTCGGGCCCCCGTCCTGTCAGTGGAAGCGTCACCACTGACATTGCGTCGTCGCCGATCTTGGCGGCTTTCAACGACTTTTGAACGCTAGGCGGTAGCGTGCCGGACGCAACGATCGTCTGCGCGGACACCGAACAGGTCAGTAGCGCGGCTGCGGCAAGACAGATGGCACGTCTTATCAAGGAAGAAGATGGGGCTTTGTTTGCCATAGCTGAAGAGATGAAAAGCGGCATGTGTATTGCTCAACATAAATAATGTGACACGGCTGGCATTATGCCCGTCACAGATCGCCTCGCAACAGATCACTGCGCTTTCCAAATCTTCTATCCCGAGCGACTGAAGCTTGACGGACAGCTGCCGATAACCCGTTGCGCTTCACAGAAAAGCATTTGAGATCGCCAATTATCCGGCTGTCGGCTGGTGCTCGCTGGTGTCTGTCAGCAATTTGGCAATTTGTATATGATGGCAATATGATTCCAAGTGTGCCGGGGCTGTCACGCCCGACTGACATTCCATAGTTGTAGTCTTCGAGTAGGCTCCATGAGAGATAGAGATGATGTCCGCAGGCTGATGGGGCACCTCGGTACGCCCGTAGAGGCTTATCAGGTGTTCAGTGATGAAGCGCAGAGTGCCAGCCTCAGCCGATGGGCGTTGCTCGAAGGCGTTTCCAAGGCAGGCCGCACCGGTACGGCTCACGCGTCTGAGTCCCGCGAACAGGAAGCAGCCCCGCAGCTGTCTCAGCTCGTCGCGCATCTTGTACGCGGTACTGGCGAATCAGTGACCGGTACGGCAGTGCCGATGAGTTATGCACAGGTAGAACCTGTCAACGTCCGTCCCGCGACACCTGCTGAACGTTCAAGCACTTCCACAGAAAACCGCGGTCAGTGCGAACCCACTTCTTTCGGGACACTTTTCAAGCGACCACAACCTGCGGTCGCCACGGTGGAGGCACCCTCGCAGGAAGGCGAGGGCAATGGCCTGAAGCATCTATTAAAGAAGATAGGGGCCTGACTCCATGCCGCTCATTTGTCTTTCCTCTCCCAAGGGTGGGGTGGGGAAAACGACCCTAACCGCAAGTCTGGCGTTTGCCTTGCAGCGGCAGGGCACGCCCGTCGCCGTGATCGATTTCGACGTACAGAACGCGCTTCGGCTGCATTTTGCTCAGCCGTTCGGGGAAACACGGGGCTACGTAGAGCAGGCAACGACCGAGTCGGACTGGTCTCAGCTGGCCGTATCCACGCCAAGCGGGATCCGTCTGCTTCCCTATGGGGCAACTACCGAAGGGGCGCGTCGCAGCTTCGACGAAAGGCTCGCCGAGGATCCGCTGTTTCTGGTCGATGCGCTCCGTGGATTACTGGTCAAGCCCGGAATGATCGTGCTCGCCGACACACCACCGGGGCCCTCCATGGCGCTCAATGCGCTCAATCGTATTGCGGACATCCGGATCGCGGTGCTGCTTGCGGATGCAGCGTCCGCCTCGGTTCTGCCGTCCATCGAGCAGGGCGATTTCTACGCTACGCAGAACATTCGCAGTGTATTGCCGGTGACGTACATCCTGAATCAGGTCGACCGTCGGCGCCGTTTGAACAACGATACGACGGACTTCCTGCAGGCCAGACTGGGCGCATCGCTACTGGGGTCGGTCCATCGCGATGAAGCGCTGGCCGAGGCATTGGCGACACAGCAATCCATTTTCAATTTTGACCCAGCCTCTGCTGCGGCCTACGACATCGATCGTATCGCGCAGGCCCTCTCACAGCTGGTCGATAGCCTCAAGAACAATACGCTAGGTCAACGCCTTCAAGGATGAATGCCATGGGTCGGTCTGATGGGTGGAAGGGGCTGAAACTCCTTCCCATCCTGGTTCTGCTGTTCGTCGCGCTTCCGTCGGTGATCCTCTTCATCATCGTTCCCCTCGATATCCCCCTGCAGTTTCTGATGGGGGCATCGATGGCGGCTGCAATGTTGTTGCTCAATCGGATCAAGTCCTACTGGATGACGCTCGCCCTCATCGTGCTTTCAGTGGCTGTATCGACGCGTTACCTCTACTGGCGTACCACCGAAACGCTGGTGTTCAGCAACGGTATCGAAGCGTTTCTCGGGATCGGGTTGTACCTCGCGGAAATCTACGCCTGGGTCATTCTGGTCATCGGCTATTTCCAGAGCATCCTGCCGCTTCAACGTCCGATCGTACCAATGCCTGACGATACGTCCACGTGGCCAACGGTAGATGTCTACATCCCCACCTACAACGAGAGCCTCTCGGTCGTCCAGGACACCGTATTGGCGGCCATGGACATCGACTATCCCGCGGACAAGCTCCGCGTGTATGTGCTGGATGATGGCAAGCGGCCGGAATTCGGTGCGTTTGCCGCGGCCGCAGGTGCGGGCTACATCACGCGTACGGACAATAACCACGCCAAGGCTGGCAACCTCAACCATGCCATGACGAAGACCGACGGCGAGCTGATCTGCATCTTCGACTGCGACCACGTCAGTACGCGAGCATTTCTACAGGCCACGGTAGGGCAATTCCTGGTCGACCCGAAACTGGCCCTGGTTCAGACACCTCACCATTTCTATTCGCCGGATCCATTCGAACGAAACCTCGCCAATGGGCAGCAGGTTCCGAACGAAGGCGAGCTTTTCTACGGCCCGGTACAGCAGGGCAACGACTATTGGAACGCGGCGTTCTTCTGCGGCTCCTGCGCTGTCATTCGTCGATCGGCGCTCGAGGAAACGAACGGCTTCGCGACCGAAACGGTGACAGAGGATGCTCACACTGCGTTGAAGCTTCAGCGGACCGGTTGGAACACCGCCTTCATCGCCGTACCGCTTGCCGCAGGTCTGGCAACCGAGCGCCTCTCGCTGCATATCGGCCAGCGGATGCGCTGGGCCAGGGGCATGACGCAGATCTTTCGCCGCGACAATCCGTTGCTCGGCCGTGGGCTGAAACTGCCGCAGCGCCTTTGTTACCTCAATGCGATGCTGCACTTCCAGTTTGCGCTGCCGCGGATCATTTTCCTGACGGCGCCCATGTGCTACCTGATGTTGGGCCAGAACATCATTTCGTCGTCAGCAGCGGCGATCTTTTCGTATGCATTGCCGCATCTGGTCCACTCGATCACCACCAACGCCCGAATTCAGGGTAAGCATCGTCATTCGTTCTGGGGCGAGATATACGAAACGGTACTGGCGTTTCATATCCTCAAGCCGACCCTGGTCACGCTGGTCGACCCCAAGCGGGGCAAATTCAACGTGACTGACAAGGGCGGTCTGCTCGATCGGGGGTTCTTCGACTTCGACATCGTAAAGCCCCACCTTTTGACGCTGGGCCTGCTCATCGTTGCAATGATCATCGGTACGCTGCGCCATTTCTGGATTCAATGGATTCCGTCCGATCCCAACGTTCTGCTTCTGAATCTGCTGTGGGCATCGTTCAGTGCTATCACCTTGATGGCAGCGATCGCAACCGCGATGGAACAGCGCCAGCTGCGCTCGGCCACCCGTCTGGAAGTCAAGCTTCCGGCTGTGTTGCACTTTTCGAATGGCCGGACGCTGCGTGGCACCACCCGTGACATTTCCATGGGAGGCGTGCGAGTCGTCCGGGACGGCACCGGGCGTGATCTGCCCGGCCAGCTTGAAGAGATCGAGTTGATTTACCAGGGAAACACTCTTTTCCTACCGGTCGACCTGATGGGCACGACCGATAAGGAAGTCCGCCTGCGATTCCCTGTACTCGACATCCCTCGTCGCAGGGAGCTGGTAGGGCTGGTAATGGGCCGGGCTGACGCATGGCTGGAAAACGGCCCCATGCGGACCGACAGTCCGCTTCGCTCGCTAATGGGTGTCATGCTGAACGCACTGTCGCTGTTACGCTGGCGCCGGCACGGCAAGGCGAGCGGTGCTACGCCGACGGCGGCCTTATCGACCGCTGCGACACCCATACCGCGTCCGGCGTCCGCGAGCGCAGGGTTCGCGCGCGCGGCGATACTAATCCTGCTGGCCGCGTTGACGCTGGGCGGTCTGTCGGTCGTTGCGCACGCAGCACCCGCGAACGCGCAGGCTGACAGCTTGCCAGATGTCCTGACCTTGCCACGGCCCGTCAACGTCAAGACCCAGCCTGTCGCAAGCACTACGGAGACCGTTGATACGCTGCGGTTTTCGCAGTTGGGCGTCACTGATGTCGTGACGCTTCGGGGTGAGCGCGCAGAGATTGGCCTGCCATTTTCATTCAGCAGCCAACAGGTCGTTACGGCGGCACGACTCGATCTGCACCTTATCCATGGTCGCCAGATTCCAGACGGTTCCCGCCTGGAAGTACTGGTGAACAACGAGTTGGTCCGCCAGATTCCATTGTCGAGCGGACAGGATGTGGATCTTGTGGAGTCGGTCCCGATCAATCCGCTGCTGTTGGTGCCATACAATCGCCTCAACCTCAGGCTCCGTAGTGATCAGCCTCGTTGTGAAGATCCGAATCAGTCGCCGTTATGGGTAAGTCTTGCGAAGGATTCGTCGTTTACCTTCGGCTACGAACGCTTGCCTCTGGCGAGCGAGCTGTCGATGCTGCCGGCGCCATTTTTCGACCCGGCCCAAATGGGCGACTTCAAGCTGCCGTTCGTGATGGCAGCATCGCCCAGCGAAACGACCTTGCGCAATGCTGCGCTGGTGGCTTCCTATTTCGGGACGCTTGCGCAGTTCAGAAATATCGACTTCCCGGTATCGCTCGATGCGCTGCCGCTTGGCAACGCCGTCGTTATCCTGGGCCCAAATGAGCGTATCCAGGAGCTGAACCTTCCCACACCGGACGTTCGCGGGTCGCTGGCGATCGTGGACAATCCCCGTGATCCTCTCGGGAAACTGTTGGTCATCAGTGGTGAATCGGCCTCAGCGTTGAGAAGCGCTGCGCTGACGCTGACCACGGCATCCCACGAACTGACCGGCGCTCGGTCTACGGCGTCGGTAACCCAAGTGGCACCGCGACATCCGTACGACGCTCCCAACTGGATACCTGCAAGCCGACCCATACGTTTCTTGGAACTGGCGAAGGAAGAACTGGTAAGCGAGGCGGTTGCCCCGGCCAGCATGCGGGTGGGATTTCGAGCAGCGCCTGACACCTTTCTCTGGAACGGTGGCAACATTCCGATGCGGATCAAATACCGTTTTCCTGACGGTGATTGGTTCGACGCGGCCGCATCCCATCTCGACATTGCCTTGAATGGGCGTTACCTGACGTCTGTTCCGGTACTTAAGCCGGGCGTTTTCGAGAAGTTGAAGAATGCCGCGGGCTTCTATACGCGGCAGGAAGAAGCCGTCGTGGAGATCCCGTCCTATTTGATCTTCGGCCAGAACCAGCTGGATTTCTTCTTCAATACCCAGTTCACACCAGACCCGGACTGCACCAGCGATCTACCTGATCGCGCTTTAAGCCAGATCGACCCGGATTCCCAGATCGATTTGACGCGTACCCAGCATTTCGCCCAATTGCCCAATCTGTCGTTCTTCGTTGGCGCAGGCTTTCCGTTCACCCGCCTGGCGGACCTGTCCGAGACCGTAGTGGTGTTGCCTGAGGTTCCCAGAACCCATGAAATACAGGCAATGCTGATGATGCTAGGCCGGTTCGGCGCAGCCACTGGCTACCCTGCAACTGGCGTGGAATTGACCGTGGGCAAAGGGGCAACCCAGACCTTTGCCAACCGGGATCTACTGGTTGTAGGCCAGCTGGACGAGCGTGCCAATCTGGCGCAATGGCTCGATCAATCGGTCTTCCGTGTGGAGGGACAGCGGCTTCGCGTGCGGCCTGACGATACGATGGACAAGGCACTAGCCGTGCTTTCCGGTGACTGGACTCGTGAAGGTCAGGCCGCAGACCGGCAGTTATCGGGCGAGCGCCAATTCCAGGGGCTCGTCAGCCGTCGCTCACCCTTCGATCGCAACAGAGTGGTGGTCCTCGCGCTGGCGACCGATCCGGATTGGCTGCCACGCATTGCAGGCGCGTTGAATGATCCGCTCATCACACCCGAGATACGCGGCGACCTGACGGTTTTCGAGGCAGCTGACCGTGTCCAGAGCTTCCGCACCGACGCGCTGTTTTCCTACGGTGAGCTGCCGTGGTGGGTCCAGGTACGCTGGCTTTTCCGTGAGCGACCACTGGTTCTGATGGTGCTGGTGCTTGGATCTACTGCCTTGGTTGCGACTGCCATGTACCCCCTGTTGCGCGCCCGTGTGCGCCGCCGTCTGCGGTGAAACGAACGATGAAAATGAAAAAACTTTCCCTGGCCATGCTTTGCGCATTCGGTGCGCTAGGGCTCAGCATGCCGTTACATGCGCAGACTGCGGCGGGCGTTGACGTCCTGCTTCAGCAGGCTGAGTTCTGGCATGCACGCAACCGTAATGAGTTGGCCCAGCAGACACTGCAGCGCGCCCTGCAGGTTCAGCCGGATTCAGAAGAAGCCATGTACCGGCTGGGCCTCTACGCGCTTCCGGCAGATCCGAAGACGGCTGAGCACTGGCTTCGCCGTCTGAAGGACGTGAATCCGTCGAGTACCTTCATCAAGCCGCTGGAAGGTGAGCTCGCCAATCAATCGTTGGACCGTAGCGCGCTACCTGCCATCCGCGCCCTGGCGGCAAAAGGCAATAGCGCCGCAGCAGCAGATGGCTATCGGTCATTGTTCAAGGGCGCGCCGCCGCCGCGGGATCTCGCGCTTGAGTACTACCAGACCCTCGCGGGTGATCCGGGGCATTGGCAGGAAGCGCGGGTAGGGCTCGAAGGGCTTCTGGCGGAGCGTCCGAATGATGTTGAAGTCAGAGCGGCACTCGGCCAGATGCTGACTTACCGGGAAGAAACGCGTCGACAGGGGCTGACATTGCTTTCGCCCTTGGCAGCGCGCGTGCCGGAAGCGCGTAATGCCTGGCGGCAGGGGCTGCTGTGGCTCGACGTGAAGCCCACTGACGAGACCCTTTACGCTGCGTACGCAGAAGCGTACCCGAATGACGATGAGGTGCTGTCGCGGTTCGTGAAGGCCGTCGAAGCTCGGCGGGTTGATCCGGGCGACCAGGCGAGGGTCGATGCCTATGCCGCACTCAAGTCGGGACAGATTCAAAAAGCCATTGCGGCGTTCACCGAATCGGTCAAACGCAATGACAAGGATGCCGATGCGTGGGGCGGCTTGGGAATTGCGCAACTCCGCGCAGGCAACTACAAGGCTGCGCGCGAGAGCCTCACCCGCGCAGGCAACCTCGCGCCCGAAAAGCAAAAGGCTTGGTCGGAGGCGCTCGCCAGTGCCGAGTTCTTCGAGAAAATGCGTAATGCGGAAGGGCAGCGAGACCGCGGTCGCTTTTCTGAGGCGGAGGCGGGGGTACGCGACCTTGCATCACGACCCGGCGATCGCGGGCGTGCCGCGAAGCTACTGCTTGCCGATATACAAAACCGCGCGGGCAAAGCGGGGGACGCTGAGCGTACGTATCGTCAACTTCTGGCCGAGAACCTGTCGGACGATGTGGCTGTAAGCGGCCTCTATGGCGCCTTCATGGCCCAAGGCAAACGCGCGGAGGCAGCTGATCTGCTTCGGCGCTATCCGAATCTGTCGAAAGGCCGAGTGGAAGAGCTCCAACAACTCGAGGCGCTATCGCTTAGGGATAAAGCCGATACCCTGCGCAAGCAGGGCGACAACGAAGGCGCAGCAAAGGCGCTTTCTGAGGCCCTTGCGCTGGCACCGGAGAATCCGTGGATTCGCCTCGCCTACGCACGCTTGCTCGTCGCGAACAAGGATCCCCGCCAGGCTCGGATGATGATCGAGCCGCTTGAATCCGGTCCGGCCAATGTCGAAGCGCTTCATGCCGCAGCCATTTTCGCGTCAGAGCAGGGGCGGTGGGACGATGCCGCCCGCTACCTCGCTCGGATACCTCAGGGCCGCGAGCGCAATGCAGAGTTGGACGAGTTGCGCACCCGCGTAGCGCTGAATGGCAAGCTCGTTGCGGCGCGTCAGGCTGTCGCTTCTCACAATTCGGTCGTCGCGCGGCATGCGCTTCGCGATCTTTATGAGAATGCACCGTCCGACTTCGCGTCGCGTGGCCAGGTCGCGGCGACGCTGGCCGAACTTGGCGAGCCGGGGCTGGCCCTGACGCTCGTCCGCACCGGGCTCGGTAAGGAATCTGGCGCGCGTCCGGCTTCCGATTATCTGTCCTATGTGTCAGTGCTTGGTCGCACAGGGCAGGTGGCCGAGGCGGATGCCCTGATGCGTACCCTTGAGCAGCGTAGCGATTTGAGCGCCGACGATGCCGAACAGCTCCAGGCTTTGCGCAACGGCTTTGCCGTCACTCAAGCTGACCGGCAGCGGCAGGCCGGCGACCTCGCCGGTGCGTATGACACGCTCATGGCGAATTTGGCGGCCACGCCGAATGACAAGAATCTGCTTCTGGCCATGGGCAGGCTATACGACTCGGGACAGATGCCCAAGGAGGCTGGTACGGTGTATGACGCTGTACTTCGGGAGGCCCCAGGCGATGCGGATGCAGTTCGCGGTGCAGTGACCGCGTCGCTCTCCAATGATGATCCGGACCGTGCGTCCCGCATCCTTTCCCGAGCCGCGCCCGCTCTGGATGAGACGACCGGCCTTGTCCTTTCGGCCAAGGTTGCGGCTGCGCGTGGCGACAACAGAAGAGCCATTGCACTGCTCGAATCGGCGCAGCGCAAGCACCAGCCCGCCGCAACCGGTAGTCAGCCGCCTGGTACGCTACTGCCGGTGATCGCAGCGAATGGAAATCCATTCAGGAACGAGGCCTTTGCCGGGCGCATGATGGCGTCTGGTGTGGGTGCGTTGCCTGCGACATGGGTGTCGGCACAGGGTGATGTCAATTCCACGAATCCATTCGGCGATTCGATGGATCCGACCAGGGCGGCGGACCCGCTGGGCAGCGAGATCGCTCAGGCGCTCGGTGAGATACGTGAGAAGACGGCTACCTACGTCACAGGTGGAGCCGATATACGCGTGCGCGATGGCGATGCCGGCCTGTCCCAACTGACCGAAATCAAGTCGCCCATGCGGTTGTCCATGGTTCCGCTCGACAATGGGCGTTTGGAGTTTAGCGCAACGCCCACCTTCATCGACGGCGGGCGCGCCAGTACTGAAGCAGGGCGCCGTTTCGGGAGTGTTTCGGTTGCGTCCGGACGTGCCTACCTGGCCTATGCCGACGCACAACAGGGCTACAACCAGGCGCGCAGTCAGATCGAGCAGAACTTTTCTGCTTACAACCAGGCATTCCAGCAGGAATTCCAAACTCAGTTACAGCAAGATCGCACATCCCTCAACCGACCCTTGACGACACAAGAGCGCTCTGCCATTCGATCGGATGCACAACTCGCGGCGTTCAATCAGGTTGCCGAGACTGTGACGGATCCAGTTGCACGGCAGCAACTTTACGACCAGTTGGTGAATTCAACTCAGGCTCAAGTGCTCAGCTCGCTTTCCGATCCGGCTCTTCTTGCTGCTGCCGAGCGTCTGGGCGCGGCCAGGCGGGGCATCGCCAGTGCGCCCACGCCAGAGAACCTTCAGGACTCCGGTGTCGGTTTCAGCGTTGGCTATCGCTCGGATGAGTTCAGTGCGGACATCGGCTCGACCCCGCTAGGCTTTCAGCAGACCAACGTCCTTGGGGGCGTAAGCTGGACACCCAAGGTAGGGCAGAACGGACGCATAACGGTGGGCCTCGACAGGCGTTCGGTCACGGACAGCGTGTTGTCCTACGCGGGCGCCAAGGATCCCGTATCCAGGCAGACCTGGGGCGGCGTCACCAAGACCGGGGTCAATTTCCAATACGCGTACGATAGCGGCGATGCCGGGTTCTACGTGGGGAATGACTTCCATCTGTATCGCGGAAAGAACGTCGACAGCAACCATGCCATCGGCTTCAACACCGGTGCCTATTTGCGGCCAATTCGAACGAAGAACGAAGAGCTGCAGACCGGCGTGAATCTGAACTGGCAGCGTTTTGACAAGAATCTCGGCGGTTACACGCTGGGCCATGGCGGGTATTTCAGCCCGCAAAGCTACGTTGGCCTGTCATTCCCCGTCCAATACACGCTGAACAAGAGTAATTGGGAAATGAAGTTGCGCGGCGCCGTTGGCTACCAGTCCTTCACGCAGGACAGCTCGCCCTATTTTCCCAAGGACAAGGCCCTGCAGTCCGAGTTGGAACAGCTGGAAACGCAGGTTGCCGATGCATACGACGGTCTTCGCAACAGCGGTTCGGTCATTGCGCCGCCTTCGATTCGTTCGCGATACGAGTCATCCAGTGAGAGCGGCCTTGCGTTCAATGGCGGTGCCAGCCTGGAATACAAGATCGGGAAACAGACTCGTCTCGGTGGGACCATTGCGTACGATAGTTTCGGGGATTATTCCGAAACCAGCGGCTCTATCTATCTGAAACACGCCATGGAGGCGCTGCCTTGATCTCGGAGCAGGATATTCAGGACGCGAATCTCGCGTACTACGGCAATCAGCACAACAACAAGCAATGGCGTCACTTTGTAATGACGCTGATCCAGGAAATGTACGCGTCTGCTGGTGCTGCCGATGCCTGTGCCTTTCTCCGTCATGTTGGTGGCCAGATCGCCCAGGCGAACCCGGTTGGAGAGCAACCCACACTGGAAGGTCTGGAAACTGCCCTCAATGGGGTGCTGCAATCACTCGACTGGGGCTGGGTCCGTTTGAGCGTTGATAATCAGGCGGTGCGCATCGTTCACGGCGCATACCCTGGCATCACAGAAACAGCTGAATTCTGGAGCTCATCAATCGCCGCAGCGCTAGAAGGCATGTATCAGACCTGGTTCGAGGCACAGGCAGAGGATGTAAGCCTCAAGGTCCAGTGCATTGCGACCAGCCCAAACGGCGCATTGGTCTTTCATTGTGGCAGCTAGGCAGATATGGCAACGGCTACTGTTCATCGCTGCCGTCGGCCTCTGCCTGCAAGCCTGTGCGGGCGTTGAGCCGGTGACGATCGATAGCGGCTGGAAGCGCTACGTGCACGACTTCGTTGAGGATGGGCGAGTTCGTGACACGGGGAATGGCAACATCAGCCATTCCGAAGGGCAGGGGTGGGGCATGCTGCTGGCCGAAGCCAATGGCGATCGAAGAACCTTCGATCGCCTCTGGGCCTGGACGCAGAGCAACCTGCTGCGCACTGACATCGCCTTGTTTTCGTGGCGCTACGATCCTGCACGCACGCCCCACGTTCAGGACCCCAATAATGCAACGGACGGTGATGTCCTCATCGCCTGGGCGCTGCTGAGAGCGGCCGAACGGTGGAGCGAGCCGGAATACGAAAATGCGTCTCGCAAGATTCGGGATGCGATTCGGGAACGGCTGGTCATCGCCTATCAGGGCCGGATGGTGCTGCTACCCGGGCTGGTTGGATTCGAGAGGGAAGAGGGTGTCATCTTCAACCCGTCCTATCTGGTGGCGCCTGCTCTGCTCGCATTCTCACAACGTGAACCATCGGCAGGATGGGAGCGGGTGCTTGACGATGGCCTTTGGATCATTGAACACGCGCGTTTCGGCCGTTACGGCCTGCCAACGGACTGGATCGTGTTGAAGGCTGATGGAACGTTTGCAGCTGCAGAAGGTTGGCCGCCACGATTCGGCTTCGACGCAGTTCGCGTTCCGCTCTATTTGCACTGGGCAGGATTGTCGCCCCTGGGTCCCGTCTTTCAACCGTTCAAGGCACTCTGGTCGTGCTGCGAGCAGGTCCCGGCTTGGGTAGACGTACAATCGGGTGAGCTCTCACCCTATTCGGCGTCGACAGGCGTCAAGGCCATAGCAAGCTTACTCAGCCCGGGTGCGGCAACACCTGCACCGCAAGCGGCCGAGGATTACTACTCGATGTCGCTTCTACTGCTGTCGCGATTGGCCGCAGCCGAGCAGTCTCGGCGCTGATCAGTCTGCTCGTTGACAGGGCCCGGTTGGCCTTCCGCAGTGGCGGCTGACGGTGCGCTTCGATGACCGGTTGCGACGTCGCTCGCAACCGGTTCGCCAGGAAGCGCCGCACCACGTCTGGCACTCGCCGTGCTCAGCCAGTCCGCCATCAAGGCAAGGCCGAAGGCCAGCCCAGCACCGTAAACGGCTATCTCCAGGCGGTGCATTGCGAAGTACCAGTCCCGCGAAAGCGCTTCGGCCAAGAGAACAAAGCACACAATTGCCTGGACCGAAAACGCAGCGAAACGCCTGGCCAGAAACGCACGCATGACATAGAGCGTCAGCAGGATGGCAAAGACCATGTGCTGCGGACTTTGCAGGGAATGGCCGAGCACGCAGATCAGAAGCAGTACGACAAGCGAAAGAACGGCGGCGCGCAACGCGTTCCGAGAGCTGAAACGTGGATCGAGTTGCAACACTGCGAAAGCCGTCAGCGTCATCCAGTAGCTGCGGGTGACGTCCAGATAGCTGGCAGCAAAGCCGACGGCGGCGGCGCCGATGCCTGTCATAACGGCGAACAATACCCAGCGATAGCGCGGAAGGCGCCTGCGATGCCTTTTGAAGCTGCGAAGAATGACTGATAGCCGAGGAAGGTCGGGCCACATGCGCAGCCCGTGAACGCCCCGCAAACCGAATGCAAGAAACAGTGCCCAGCAGCCGCCGACCGTGAACAGCGCACCAACGGCGAGACCGCTGCGCAGTGCACCTACACCATGCTGACCCTGCCCAAGGCAAAGGCATGCGACGAGGCAGAATGCAAATGCAGCCGATTCTTTGCCATATCGCTGCATCCACGCGAAAAAAAGACCATAAAGCGCGAAGAGGCCGGCACTGGCCGAAGGGTGGCTGTCAGCCCAGAAGCCAACGCCTGCGCTAAAAGCGCCGAGGCCTATCAACAGGCACATGTGCAACATGCCGAGCCGCAGCAGCGGGTTCGCCAGCGAGGCCATGAACGCGCCAGTCGCCGCCCATATAAAACCGCTGTGCCCGCTGAACAGACCCAATAAAAGGGGCAGTGCGCAGCCAAGCGCTGCAATCAACGCAGGACTGAAGGCCGGCATTGCGGGTCGCCAGCCGCGTAGGCGGGACAGGGAAGAGGCAGGCGAATAACTCATGGTTACGTCGGACTCGAACGTCCAGTCATCTCTCGCGCCATTTCAGTGGCATAGCTGTCGGTCATTCCAGCGATGAAATCGATCACCCGAAGAAACGCGTCGTAGAGCGATGCGTCGGGTGACGGGGCATTATTGCCAAGAAGGTCAAGAATACGTCGATTCTTGAATGAGGGCGAGCGGCCGCCGCGCTGCTCCAGCGAGGCGCCACAAAATGCGTTCAGGAGAATCTCGAGCGTGGTGTAGGCCCCGATCTCATGAAGCGTCTTGCGCTTGTCTTGGAATATCTTTTCTCGAGCCATCGACTTCGCGCGCTGGACGCAACGCTTGGCAGGGCCATGCATGTGTTCAACGAGGTCGCCGTGAAGTGTTCCGGCCAGCAACGACTGTTGCTGGGCGACAAACGCCCTCGCGGCGGCGTTGGTGAGATGCTCGATAGCCTTGCCCCGGAGGATGGCGAGGCGACGGCGCCTGGAGTCTCCGGGTCCCAACTGGCGGTACGTTTCAGGTAGATCATCGCCAACAAGATCAAGCAGGAGCGCTTCTACCTCTGGATAATCGAGCAAGTCCATTTCAAGCCCGTCTTCGAGATCGATCAGGCCGTAACAGATGTCATCTGCCGCCTCCATCAGATAGACCAGCGGGTGGCGCGCCCATCGCTGTGGCTCGAGCATCGGCAGCTCGAGTTTTGCGGCAATCTGCTCAAGCAGCGGCAGCTCGCTCTGGTAGCAGCCGAACTTGTGCTTCTTGTAACCCAGCGCTTCGGCGTGGCGGGACGTCCATGGGTATTTCAGGTACGTTCCAAGAGTTGCATACGTCAGCCGTGTGCCCCCATCGAACTGGTGATATTCCAGCTGTGTCAGCACTCGAAAGCCCTGCGCATTGCCCTCGAAGCTCAGGAAGTCAGCACGCTCGGCATCGCTCATGTCATCGAGCCAGCCCCGGGCAGCGGCCTGTTGGAACCAGTGGCGAATGGCATCCTCGCCGGAGTGGCCGAAAGGCGGATTGCCAATGTCATGGGCAAGACAGGCCGACTGGACAATTACGCCAAGATCGCTGGGTGAGCACCAGCTGGGAAGTGTATCGCGCATCATCTCGGCAACACGCATACCGAGAGAGCGTCCGACGCAGCTCACCTCGAGCGAATGAGTCAATCGAGTGTGGATGTGGTCGTTGCTCGATACGGGATGAACCTGCGTTTTGCGCCCGAGGCGCCTGAACGCGCCGGAAAAGATGATGCGGTCGTTGTCTTTGTGGAATGGGCTACGACCGAGTTCTTCCGTGCTATAGCTAGCTTTGCCCAGCCGTTCCCGGGTGAGAAGTGTGTGCCAATCCAAGGGCGGTCCTCGAGCTGCAAATGCCTTTAAGCTTCGTTGTAAAGGCACGGACGCGCAAGGGGGAGGGGCCGCCCTCCCGGCAGCGCCCTCCTGACTGGCCGGCCCTGCCTTCGGGTACTGACGGTCAACGCGGTGAGCGCAACTTCCTGATGAGTGGGTAGGCAGTGATACCCAAGCGCGCCAATTTGCCCAGCTTGCCCAGGCGTTTGCCAAATAACGCCAGGACAATCGTGGAAGCGCCCAGCCACATGGGCGTACCCGTACTTTCTTCACCTACCTTCGGCTTGCGCTTGCTCGGCATGAGCATGCTGGTAATCCCCGCCAGCGGGTTACGCAGCGGCTGCGAATGGTAGATGAGTTGTTGCCGATACATGTCCATGCGCAGCCGTACCAGCTCTTTATGCTGGCTTCGCTGCGCAGCCGACGATAGCGGTTTGCTCATGGCAGTAATCTCTCCCGATTTCGCGCCAGCTCTTCGAGCGTTGCGTGGAAAGGTGCACCGCCGCGCTTGACGAGGTAGATCGCTCTGAGAACGCTCGCAAGCAACCCGAGGCCATACAGTAGGCATAGGCCTACGATTGCATGAAGACGATAGTCGTCCCAGCAGGCAACCAGTACGGCAGCAGAAACGCCGATAATGATCATCAGCCCAAAGATCAGACTGAGGCCTGAAAAAATGAAAAGCTGAAACGTGCGGGACTTTTCTTCCTGAAGCTCGATACCCAGGAGCTCGAGGTGACTTTGGAACAGGCCCACCGCGGCTCCGCCGAGGCGCTTCAAAGAAGGCCTCGGGGCATCTTCCGACGGCGGCGTCATGGGGGACGTCGTTGTCCGGTCATCCATTGTCCGATCCAAACTCAGCGGCGCGAGGACAGAAGGCCCAGAAGGAAGCCAACGCCTGCGGCGATGCCAACCGACTGCCACGGATGGGAAACCACATATTCTTCGGTCGCCGCCGCGGCAGCGCGGCCCTGTTCGCGAAGATCGGATTCACGCTCCTTGAGCATGACCTTGGCGCGTTCGAGGTTTTCATTGAGCTTCACGCGAAGCTCATCAGCCTGGTCGCCTGCAACGTTGGCAGTGTGCTTCAGCAGCTTTTCAGTATCGGTAACCAATGTGTTGAACTCCTTGATAAGTGCGTCTTGTGCGTCGGCAAGGTTGCGCTTGTGCGCTTCCTTGTCGACGATGGGCTCCTTGAGTGCGGCAGCTGCTTCGGACACGGTTTCTTCTACGGTGCTTTTCACTGTCATGTCGTTCTCCTGAGTGCGCGTTGCCGCATAGATTGATCTGTTGAAAAGTTCGAACCTCCCGACCGGGCGGAGGTTCCGCAGCGTCGTATCAACCCGTTTCGGTTGGCCCTCAAATGCGGTTTGCAAAGTATCGGTCAGCGGTCGAACATGGCTGCGCTAATAGACGTGGAGAGGCCATAGCGTGGTCCAGGGTTATTTCGATCTAAAATTCGAATCGGTACGTGAGACATTCGAGGCGGTGCTCGAGGGTCCACAGGAGCGTGGCGCTGCGCTCTGTGTGATGGTCGAGGGCGAGTGCGTCGTCGACTTGTGGGGCGGCGTCGCTGACAAGGACGCTCAGCAGACCTGGCAGCAGGATACGATCGTCAATGTGTTCTCCTGTACGAAGCCTTTTGCAGCCGTTGCGCTTCTCCAGATGGTAGAGGAAGGCAAGCTGGATCTGGACGAGCCTGTATGCCGCTATTGGCCAGAGTTCGCGGCCGCCGGCAAGGAGCGGATCACATCTCGACAGTTGCTGAGCCATACAAGCGGCCTGGCGGCACTGCGCGATCTGCTGCCTGCTGAGGCACTCTACGACTGGGCTAGAATGACGTCCGCGTTGGCAAACGAGACCCCGTGGTGGACGCCGGGAACTGCACATGGATATTCGCCCATCACGTACGGCTGGCTGATAGGGGAGTTGCTGCGTCGAATCGACGGCAAGTCGCCGGGAGAAAGTCTCGCGAGTCGCATCTGTCTACCGCTTGGCCTGGACTTCCACGTTGGTCTTGAAGACAGTCAATTCGATCGTGTGGCACATGTGTCGAGAGCGAAAGGACTGGCGGGCGACGAAGCTACACAGCGAATGCTGAAAACAATGATGACCGAGCCAAATGCACTCAGTACGCGGTCATTCACGAATCCACCTTCCGTCATGACCGCCACCAACCGCCCTGAATGGCGACGGTTGCAGCAGGTCGCGGCAAGCGGGCATGGCAATGCGCGCAGTCTGGCGGGGTTCTATAGTGCCTTGATGGATAGAAAGCTGATCGGTGCCGAACAATTGAGCGAGTTGACCCAGCAGCATGCCCATGGAGCCGATCTCACGCTGCTTACCAAGACCCGTCTGGGGCTTGGATGCATGCTCGATCAACCCGATGAGGCTAATGCCACCTACGGCGCGGGGCCACGCGCGTTCGGCCATCCTGGCGCAGGCGGGTCGAGCGGCTTTGCAGATCCCGGCCGTGGGCTCTCGTTCGGCTTCGTAACCAATACTCTCGGCCCGTATGTACTGATGGATCCGCGAGCGCAGCGGCTGGCACGCTCAGTCAGTGCTTGCCTGTAGCCCAGTGCTGGCGATGGCGTAGCAGTGCCAGTCGTGCAACGTGGTGCGCCCGCGAAGCGCGATTGTCTTTCTCGGGTCGGTTGGGGGGCGGGTCTGCGGCCTGTGATTCTGAAACGTCGACGTGCGGACTGCGTACGTGGTGTCGCTTAGCGATCCTGAGCATACCCCAGAGCATGGCCACCGCGACGGCCAGCCAACCAACAATCATCAACGTAAGCGTCAGTGCGGGACTCGTCATTTTACCCTCCGCGTCTGTGCTGCCTGATGAAAAGTAGACCCGCCAGAGATGGGGCAGTGCGCGCGTGCTGACCAGTGGTAGCGATGCGGCATCACGCTGTCGGTAGTCTGAAGAATGTGCACGACTGCACGCTCTGGCAGACGAACGGTGCCTTACATAAACCAAATGCACTTTTTCAGGGGCTAAACTTCGGTTGTTGTATGCAGAAGGAGTTACGCCAATGGATTCAACAACGAGCAACCTTCTCGAAGTGGTGTCCGTGGCGCCAGAAGTGACTGTCAGTAGATTTATAGACAAGATCGTAAGCGCGGTACGAGCCCATCTCGGCATGGACGTCGCGTTCGTCTCGAAATTTCGTGCAGAAGACCGAATCTTCATGCACGTCGATTGCAATGGTCAGGCGGGCCTCAAACGCGGCGATACCATGCCGCTGGACGCCGGGTATTGCCAGCGGATCGTCTGCGGAGAGCTGCCCGAACTTATTTCGGATACACGCGACCTCGAGTCGGCAATGGCCGTGCCTGAGACGCACGCGGTTCCGATCGGCGCTCATGTCGGGGTACCGATCTTGCTGCAGGATGGCCGCCTTTACGGGACGTTTTGCTGCTTTAGTGCCAAGCCTGATCCATCGCTGGGAAATCGCGATCTGGAAATCGTCAAACTGTTCGCCGAGCTTATTGCCGACAAGATCGACAGCGAAATGGCTACGGTAGACAGACATGACGAAAAGGAACGCCGGATCCGTCGCATCATTGCGATGAATCAGCCGGCCGTCTTTTATCAGCCCATCTATGAGCTCCACAGCATGACCGTAAGTGGTTGGGAGAGCTTGTCGCGATTCCGCTGTGAGCCGGTCCGAAGTCCTGATCTGTGGTTTCAGGAAGCTGCGGAGGTTGGGCTAGGGCGTGTGCTGGAACTGTGTGCAATCCGTACCGCGATCCTGGGCCTGGATGTTTTGCCCACTGATACCTATATCGCGTTCAATTGCTCGTCCGAGACCATTCTGGACGGCGAGCTCACCAGTGTACTGTCAGATACCCCGCTGGAGCGTGTTGTGCTGGAAATAACCGAGCACGCTGTCGTCCAGGATTATGAGGCAATCCTCCAGGCTCTCAGGCCACTACGTGACCGGGGGATGAAACTCGCCATCGATGATGCAGGTGCTGGCTACTCGAGCCTTCGGCATATTCTTCGCCTGGAACCCGATCTGATAAAGCTTGATATGAGCCTGGTCAGGGACATCGACAAGGATTCTCGCAGAAGGGCGCTTGCCTCGGCACTGATTGCGTTTGCCCGCGAGACGGGATGTTCGATTGTCGCGGAAGGTGTCGAGACTGCTGAAGAGCTTGCTACATTGCGCACGCTTGGCGCTGACAAGGCGCAAGGCAATCTGCTGAGTCGAGCTATCTCGCTCGATGAGGCACGGCGTCTGCCTTTGCGCTCCGTCCACGGCCGTGTACGCCGTTAGAGTCCTGTAGCTGCAGCCCTTCGGATATACGCGGTATACGTCCAGCCAAAGGCTGTCCCAGATCGTTGAACTCATGGGACAGCTTCTTTTCGTGCTTCCACCTACTGGCTCTTCTTGACCGCTTCGCCACGGCGCCAGCGCGCAGCCAGTTCCTTTCGCATGATCACGATCTCACGGGGCGCTCTGATGGTAAGGCGAACACTGCCACGTTGAATCGTGATCTGGACCTGCAACGGATGACGCGTAATCTGTTCGGCGGTCGCAGGCGTTGCGTCATCAACGAAGAGGACGATCTCTTCGCCCACATACCGGCCAAGCGACAGGCCGCCGAACGGCGTATCAAGAAGCGCGTCCGACTCCAGAATCCTCATGCCTGGCGGGGTCGTCACCTTCAAGTGTGCCTGGGCGCGTGTCGCGCTTACCACTTTGATGGTAATGCCGTCTTTTTGCAGATCCTTCAGCAGTTGATGGTGGTCCGTGCGTGGTTCTAGCGTAAGGACGATGGCCTGATTGTTGGAGCGACTACTAACTAACATTCCCATCCGGTGGTTCATCTCTGCAGTGAGGATTGCAAGCCGGACAACATAAAACTCGGCCCCAAAATGTGATCTTATTCACATTTACAAAAAAATGCAGGCGAGGCGGCGAATTTTTCCCGACCTGTCATGTCTTGCAACACCTGGCAAATCGTATCAATTGCCTGCTTCCAGGAACTGCGCAGCTGGATTCATCTCGAATCAGGACACGCATGAAGGAGAGCAGTGATGACTGACAAACGTGACGACCAGACTCCCGAACACTCCAAGCCCGAAGAGCGCGAGCGTCTGAAGGACTTCAACAAAAACGGCATACCTCCAGGCTCTTCCTGACGCTAGGAACCGTCAGTCGGTTACCGTCCGAACTTAAAGTATTACTCGAACTTTTCTTCTTTACTTGCTTCTTACGAAGGGGTTTTGGAAGGAAGAGGAGATCGGACATGTCAATAATACCGATGGTTTATCACCGCAACGGTTACCAGGTCACCTACGGAGAGCGCGGGTGGTTGGTTCGGCAGGACGAACTGCCGGTGGCCGGGCCATTCCCCGAATTTCGAGAGGCGGAACTGACCGCAAAGTCGCTGCCGCTTGCATCCTGGCTGGGAATGGGAAGCTGCCCAAGTCTTCTGAGTAAGACTAGCAGCTGATTTCGAACTGGGTAGTTGGTCGTAATAGTAAATAGCCGACGAGCGAAGCGGATACATCGCCGGGCTATTGATGTCAGACCCTGCGCCTGCCTTCCGCGTAATCGGGAGGCAGCGTAAAGGCCGAAAGAGTATGCTGTCGCTTGTAGGCTCAATGGGCTGTTAGCCAACTGCCAGGTTTGAATAATGAGTTCGTTTGAAGAAATCGTTTTGGTCGTAGAGGACGAGCCCCAGATACTGGCGCTGCTTGTCGACTACTTACAGAGCCAGGGTTACCGGGTCATCCCTGCGACGTGCGCGTCAGAAGCGTTCGACGTGCTGGCAACAAAGCCGCATCTCGACTTGCTACTGACCGACTACAGGCTCCCCGATGACGTTTCCGGAGTGAGGATCGCTGAGGCGGCTCTTAAGCTCAGGCCCGACCTGAAGGTCATCTTCATCAGCGGTTATCCCAAGGAGATTCTGGATACCGGAAGCGAACTGGCGCGTGAGGCGCCAGTACTTGCGAAGCCGTTTTCATTTGAGACCCTGCATCAACAGATTGAGCGGCTGCTGAGCTAGCCCTGACCTGTGTTCTCTTACATATGAAAAATGGCGCCTGCAGGCGCCATTTTCGTTGTTGGGCTAGATGCCGAGCCTGTCGCGAAGGCTGTAGTACCACGCTCCCATTGCCGACAAAGGTGCCTGAAAGGTTCTCCCGCCAGGAAACGGGTAGTGAGGAAGGCGTGCAAACGCGTCGAATCGCTCTGCCTGTCCCCTTATTGCCTCGCATACGATACGTCCTGCGAGATGGGTGTACGTCACGCCGTGACCGCTGCAGCCCTGAGAATAGTAGATGTTGTCACCAATCCGGCCTACCTGCGGCAGCCGGGATAGCGTCATCAGGAAGTTGCCGGTCCATGCGTAGTCAATCTTCACGTCCTGAAGCTGTGGGAACGTCTTCAGCATCTTGGGGCGGACGACGGATTCGATGTCCTTAGGATCCCTTGCGCCATAGACGACGCCGCCGCCGTAGATCAGCCGCCTGTCCGCAGAAAGCCGAAAATAGTCGAGCAGGTAATTGCAGTCTTCTACACAGTAATCGTCCGGCAGCAGGCTGTTTGCGAGGCCGGGCGAAAGAGGCTCAGTCGCGATGACCTGCGTGCCGCACGGCATGGATTTGGATGCAAGCTCGGGTACGAGGTCGCCCAGGTATGCATTTCCCGCTACGACCATGAATCGCGCGCGTACTGAACCATATTCCGTGTGCGCGATGGGGGTAGCGCCTCGCTCTATTCGGACCACTGGGGAGTATTCATGGATATGGCCGCCCAAGCGCTCGATGGCTAACGCTTCCCCCAGCGCGAGATTCAAGGGGTGGATATGCCCCCCGCTCTTGTCCAGAAGGCCGCCTACATACGCTTCTGTATCGACGCTCGACCGGATGGCGGTTTTGTCCAGCAGTTCAAGGGACGTATTCCCGTAGCGTTCCCAGAGTATTTTTTGCGCTTCGAGATGCTTCATCTGCTTGGAGGTGAACGCAGCGAAGACCCCGCCATTCTTCAAGTCGCACTGGATATCGTAGCGCTGCACGCGCTCCCGGATAATGCGTGCACCTTCAAAAGCCATGTAGCCCAGCAGCTTTGCATCCCCAGGTGAGACGCTCCGCTCGATGACGTCTATATCTCGACTATAGCTGTTGACGATCTGGCCCCCGTTGCGACCGGATGCGCCAAACCCGACCTTCACAGCTTCGAGAACCGTAACCTTGAACCCCTGCTCCAGCAATGAAAGTGCGGCGGACAACCCTGTATAGCCCGCGCCCACGATGCAGATGTCCGTGTCGATGTGCGCTTCCAGGCGAGGCCTTTCGGGAGCGGCGAGGGCAGTAGCGGCGTAGTACGAGGGCGGGTACACATTTGACATCGAGGGGCCCTGCTGCAAGTTGAACGGTCGTTCGATCCTACCGGAGGGATGGTGACTCGCCTAGGAGGCGAATGGGTGCGGCCCCCGCAAAGGTTGTTCCTTTTCAGTTAGTTAGTGAAAAAGAGTGTTGACACGAAGTCGGTTATCCGTAAAATGCGCGCCACACGACAGGCACATAGCTCAGTTGGTTAGAGCACCACCTTGACATGGTGGGGGTCGTTGGTTCGAATCCAATTGTGCCTACCAAACATTGCCACTTAGTGGCAGAGAAAAAGGGCGATCCGAAAGGGTCGCCCTTTTTTGTGTCCAAAAAAAATAGGGCCAGGCAGCACGAACGCCCCGGGAAGCCTGGTGGGTCGGGAGATCGCGACTCGCCCCGTCCTTTTGGTGCCCCAAAACACCTCAAGTTGCGCTGATCGACGCGGCAGAATTGGTACGGTAAGGCTGGACCAAGGCAGCCATGCAGGCCAGATGTGACAACTCTTTAATATGAGCACCGGGCGAACACCGCACGTTATGGGGTTACCGCTTGACGGGGTCACTTCTGAACAGCCGCTGATAGCCGGGGAACCTATTTGCTTCATTGGCTTGAAGTCCCATTTGGCCGAGTAGTATGCCATTCCGTCGGCCTCGTTCCATTGGTGGCGATTACACCGATATGATCACCTGTCGGCATGTTAACGGGGCTGACACTACCGCTCGCACCGTCAAGTTGCATGTGCAGTGCCGTAGTGGCACTGTGCCTCTATTCATGATTCGGCTAGTGCGCCGTTGGGGTCACCATGCAAGTCAAGCCATCCATCCCGTTGAATGAAGCCCTGAGGCAGGCCGAAGTCGAACGATTCGTTTGTTTTGGTGCTTCAGAACGCGATCCGACCCTTGATCAGGTCGTCAGGATGGCAGCTGATTATTTCGCGGCACCAATCTGCCTTGTATCAATCGTCGATCGTAACCGTCAGTGGTTCAAGGCACGCGTCGGCCTTGCGGAGTCCCAGACATCGCGCGACGCGTCGTTTTGCGCACATGCCTTGCACACGCCGGTGATGCTGGAGGTGTGCGATGCAGAGCTCGACCCCCGCTTTAGCCATAATCCTCTGGTGACGGGTGCTCCAGGCATCCGGTATTACGCGGGCTACCCGCTGTTCACCGATGATGGTTTGGCGTTGGGGAGCCTGTGCATCATTGATACGAAACCGCGCGAAGCAATGCCGGAGCGTGATCGGCAAATGCTCGAAGCGTTTTCAAGGTTGGTGCTCAAGCGTTTGTACGGATTGCGAGAAAGCACGTTCGTTGATGCGGCCACTGGACTGTTGAACCGGCTTCGCCTGGAAGAGGATGTTTCCGAGCGCCTTCGTCAACGGGAGAACGTAATGGTCGTTGCCGCTGAGCCGGTTTCCGCTTCGGCGATGGATGGGCTGGTCAAGGCGCTGGGGTTCTCCTTTGCTACCGAGTTTTCCAATCGTGCCATCGCGCTATTTCGACAGCTGTTGCCTGCCGGATGCAACCTTTACACAATCAATCAGCAGCTCTACGCATTTGTCATCGACCACGCCGGTGCCCAGCAGGCCGAGCAGCTGTTCAGTCGACTGACCGCTGCATTTAGTGTCCCGCTGGAATGTAGGGGTGTTCCTGTTCTTCCGCAGATGGGCATTGGTGTACTGCCAATGCGTGCGGGCGATGACACGGGCGACTGGGTCAGGCTTGCCGTCAGCGCTGCAACTGAAGCGCGAGAGGGCGGGACGGGTTGGGCCTACTACGATCCTCGAACTGACAAGCTGCAGCAGCGCAGTACTTTGCTGCTGAATGCATTGGCAGAGGCAGTCCGACTGCCCGATGAATTACGGCTTGTGTATCAGCCTCGTGTCGATTTTGCCAGCGGCAGGTGTTCCTCTGTCGAGGCTCTGATTCGATGGAAGCATCCGGTGCTTGGGGAGATCAGCCCGAGCGAGTTCATTCCACTGGCGGAAACTACCGCATCAATTCGTCAGCTGACGTTTTGGGTGCTCAGGCGGGCGGTTGCGCAGGCCTCCAAATGGAAGGCCGCGGGTATAAACATTAACGTATCAATCAACGTATCAGCCATGGATCTCGTGGACGATGCGCTCCACAACACGCTGGTTGCACTGTTCGATGAGTATGGGGTCGAGGGCCACGTATTCGAGCTTGAGCTTACGGAAAGTTCGCTCGTGCAGGACTTCGCTTCCGTCCGCGATCAACTGGCGCGGCTTAGGTTGCTTGGCCTGACCATATCGATCGACGATTTTGGGAGTGGCTATAGCAACTGGGCGCATTTGCGGGAGATACCGGCTACAGTCGTCAAGCTCGACCGATCGTTCATGGGTAACCTTTTGCCGGGGCAGAGTGACTGGAGCATCGTGCGGGGCCTGATCAGTATCACACGAGAGCTCAATCTGCGCGTCGTAGCGGAGGGGGTCGAGACTGAACTGGTGTATCACCTCATGCGCGGGTGGGGCTGCCATGAAGTTCAAGGGTATTTCATCGCCCGGCCGATGCTGCCTGAGGCCTTTGAGGAATGGTATCGGCTGCGCCAGCGCCCATCGCCTACGGTGGCACTTATCAGCCCGCCCGAGCCACGCTGATCTGCCTCACGATTTCCCAGTTTCATCACGCATTGTACTGGCTTGCAGACGCGGCGCGCGGTAACGTGAGCGGCGCCACGGGCCGTGGCTGCAGCGACTGCTGGAGCGCGCGAATCCATCGACGATCCCCAGGTTGTTGCGTTCGATACCGTGGCGTGATACCGCTCGTCAGCTGCTTCGAGATAGTCTTTGCTAATTAACAAGTTGCGGCCAGAATCTAACACGGCACGTTAAATTCACAAGGTGCCTTTCATTTTTCAATACCAATTAAGTTCCACGGAGCCTGTTCATGACGCTGTTGAGGACCACCACCGCGCTATGCCTATTCGCGTTCGTCACCGGTTGTAGCTCGACAGGAGATCAGGGCTCCTGGTGGCCCTTTGGCAAAAAGGACGAACCGGTTGCCGAAGTGCCAAAGATCGACGTAAAAGCGACTCAGGCCTGGATGGATACCTACGAGCCCGTGCTTCGTGAGGCTATCAAGGACAGCAAGATGCAGCTTGAGCGCAAGGAGAATGTCCTTGTAGTGACCGCGCCTGTCGACGACTCCTTCAATCCCGACCGCCCCGGCATGTTGTTGCCTAAAACCCTGGGCCCATTCAGCCGGGTCGCAAAGGCCGTCGAGTCCGACACCAAGACCGGCATCCTGGTGCTTGGGCATGCCGACACTAGCGGCGCCGATGACACCAATCGCAAGCTGAGCCTTGAGCGGGCCCAGGCCGTAGGCGCCATTTTTCGTCTTAGCGGGCTCCAGCGTGACCGTCTGATGCTCAAGGGTGTTGGGTCTGACGTGCCGCGTGCAGCGAATGATAGCGTTCAAGGCCGCTCGTTGAACCGCCGTGTTGAAATTATCCTCACTCCGCAGGATACGCTGACTGCGCTACTGGCTCAGTATTCGCACGCCCCGGTTGCTGTTGCGCAGGTTGCCGCGACTGAAAAAGCAAAGTAAAGCTGCTCGACGGAAGCCCCGCCTCGGGATCGACCCGAAGGCGGGGCTTTTTCATTTCTGGACTTGCCACGCAGCCGACGCGTTCAGCTTTGTGACATATGCGCCTCGCTATGCTGAAGCCCATTGAGCAGCCGCGACGGGATATTGAGTAAGGTCATCCCATCCCGTACAGCGATGCCTTACCATGCTGATGTCCCATTCATTCAGTCGGAGCATCCACATGAAACCCTCACTGGCGGACATGCGTCGAGACTACACCCGTGAAGGTCTGGACGAAGCCCAGGCACCAGGGGAGCCGTTCGAGCTTTTCAGACGCTGGTTCGATGAAGCCATCCAGACCGAGGCCGCGCCTGTCGAGCCCAATGCGGCTAGCCTGGCGACGGTAGGTGCAGACGGCCGACCTCATTGTCGGGTGCTGTTGCTAAAGGGCCTGGACGATCGAGGCTTCACCTTCTTCACGAACTACGAAAGTGCGAAGGGGCAGCAATTGACCAACAACCCTTACGCAGCGATGACATTCTTCTGGCCCACCTTGGAGCGTCAAGTACGTATCGAAGGGCGGGTGGAAAAGGTCAGTCATGAAGAATCAGACGCCTATTTTCAGGTTCGCCCACTGGGAAGTCGCCTAGGTGCGTGGGCGTCGCCGCAGAGTCAGGTTATCGAAGGGCGAGAGACCTTGGTGCGTTTGCTGGCTGAAACGCAAGCGCGTTTTCAGGATGAGGCGCCGCACTGCCCTGAGCATTGGGGCGGGTATCGGCTCGTCCCGGATCGCATGGAGTTCTGGCAGGGACGGCCCAGCCGCCTTCACGATCGCCTTGAGTATGTAGCGGAGAACGAAACCTGGTTAAGGCAGCGACTCGCGCCTTAAATTCGACCCGCCCAGCGTCATGCCAACCTGGGCCATTCGACGGAACAACCCGGACGTTGACGATAAACGAGCCAGAAGATGGTCAAACCATTTGCGGCAAGGGTCGGCGTTCGACCTGTCATTCATAAACTCGAGCGGTACTGCCGCGCATTCTACTGCCACAGAGGACATCGCCATGCGTAGTAAATCAACCATCGTCGCGGTCGCTGCCTTCGCCATATTCCTTGGCGGCTGCGCTTCAAACCAATCGGGAAGCGTGTACTCCCGTGATGAAGCCCGACAAGTGCAGACGGTACGGATGGGGACCATTCAGGCGCTGCGCCCCGTGCAGATCGAAGGCACAAAAACGCCAATTGGTACCGGCGCTGGTGCAGCGATTGGCGGCATTGCAGGTAGCGGTGGGGGTGGCGGGCGTGGGAGCTACGTAGCGGCCATCGTCGGCGCCCTGGCAGGTGGCCTTGCTGGCGCCGCGGCTGAGGAGGGCTACACCCGTTCAGACGGTGTAGAGATCACGGTCCGTGAAGACGATGGCAGCACGCGTGCTTACGTCCAGGAAGTCCAGAAGAACGAGATCTTCCAGGTTGGCGATCGTGTTCGCATCATGACCGTGAATGGTACCAGCCGCGTAACGCGATAAATGCCATAACTCAAAAAAGCCGAGTCACACGACTCGGCTTTTTTATGCCTCTCAAACGACACCTATCCATTCGTTGAGGATCAAGCCTCGCCGCGAATCAGCCGCCGGAGCATGAACCGGTTGGGATGGCACGCTTCGGCAACCTCTCTCGGAATCGGTAATGGTTCCCCAGTCAGCCAGGCCGCCAGAAGTTCGCCGCTTAGCGGGGCGGTGATAAGCCCGCGAGAGCCATGGGCGGTGTTCACATAGAGGCCGTCCAGCCAAGGGCAGGGCACGTCAGGCACCTGTCGCGCATCCTTTCCGAGAATGCCGTAGGCTTCCATGAAGCGCTCCTCATCTGCGAGAGGGCCTACCAGCGGCAGGTAATCCGGACTTGTACACCGAAATGCAGCACGTCCATCCAAAGCCGTCGGATCGTCATGCTCTGCGGAAAGCTCGGGCGACAACGCCCGCAGCAAACCCAGGTTTTGAGCGTGTTCTTCGTTGCTTGGGATCGTGTCAGTTCGATCGAATGCGAAGCTGGCGCCAAGCGTATGCTGGCCAAGGCGCGGTGGGGCAAGGTAGCCCTCGGCACAGACAACCGTTTTCAGGCCTTTGCTCTTCCGAGATTCCGGCAGGTAGCTGATCTGCCCGCGGATACGCTTGAGCGGCAACGAGCGGGTTGCGTCGAAGCGTGCAGTATCAGCAGCGCTGGCGATAATCACAACGGGTGCGGTCGCGACCCCTCCAGCGCTGGTTGCCAGCGTCCAGCCCTCGGCGCCACGTTTGACCGACAGGACACCGGTGTGTGTGATGAGCTCGATGGAAGGGTGATTCAGCCAGGCACGGCACAATGCGGGTGGATGGACCCAGCCTGCGTCGGGATAGAACAGCCCGCCAGTGGGTATTTCCACACCAGCGATCGCTTGCGCCTCTGCCTGGTCAACCTGGCGCAGCAGGGCACTGCCAAAGTGCTCGGACAACGCCTGTTGGCGCCTGGCTTCCTTCAGGTCGAATCCAAGCTGTAGGACACCACAATCGTCCCATGCGCATCTTCGCTCGAAGCGTTCCAGTAAACGACGTGTATAGCCAAAGCCGCTGATAATCAGTCGGGACAGGGCTGTCCCATGCGCAGAAAGCTTCAAATAAAGTACGCCCTGCGGGTTGCCTGAGGCTTCTTGCGCCGGTTCGGCATGTCGTTCGATAACGGTCACGGACCATCCTCGCTGTGCCAGGCTGTGTGCGGTGGCACATCCCGCCATCCCTGCGCCGACGACGATGGCTCGGCGCGACGTGTCCGCCCGCCGCGGCCGAGCGAACCAGGGCTTCGGAGAAGGGGTCAGATCGCCGTTGTAAACCCCGGCCAGCATTTCGCGTTTGTGTCCATAGCCCTTTACCTTGCGAATATCGAACCCTGCATCACCCAGCCCCCGGCGGACGACGCCGGCCGAGGTAAACGTCGCAACCGTAGTCCCAGGGCCCGATAACCTGGCCATCTGCGCGAACAGGTCCGGCGTCCACATATCCGGATTCTTCGAGGGAGCGAATCCATCCAGAAACCAGGCGTCGACGCGAGCATCCAGCGTTGGCAGTGCGGCATGAACGTCGTCGATGATCAGCGTCAGAGACACCCGTCCGCCGTCGAATGTGAAGTGCTGGTAGCCCTCGTTCACGGCCCGATAGCCTTTGATCAGCTGTTCGCTCAAGCTCGTCAGTTCCGGCCATAACCCAAGCGCGCGCACGAGATCATCGTGCTGAAGCGGGAACCGCTCGATGCTGATGAACTGCAGGCGTGCGTCGCGCGGCGCGACCTGATCGAAAGCTTGCCACGCGCATAGGAAGTTCAAGCCAGTACCAAAGCCGGTTTCGCCGATGACGAACGCATCGGCTTCACCCAGCCCCGCGAAACGTTGTTCCAGCCCGTTGTGGTGCAGGAATACATGGCGCGTCTCTTCCAGGCCGTTCGCGCGCGAAAAATAAACATCCCCAAACACGCGGGAATGCGGTTGGCCTTGATCGTCCCAGTCAAGTTGGGCGTGCTCGGAATGGATCATCGAAGCTCCTTGGTAGGGTGCCAATTCTACGCCGGAACGGCCAAGTGAGCGCTTTCAGTGTTGGGCGATGTCTACAGGCTATGCTTTTCGAAGCACCCGTCTCTGTCCGCCGAGGTTTGCCAGGAGTCATTAATGTTCGAAGCTGCGGAAATCGGTCATCGCATCGACAAGAAAACCTACGAAAAGAGTCTGCCGGCGCTGCGCGAGGCGCTGTTATCGGCTCAGCATGCGCTTTACGCTCAGGCACGCTTCCCCGTCATCATTCTTATCAATGGGATTGAAGGCGCCGGTAAGGGCGAAACCGTAAAGCTGCTCAACGAATGGATGGATCCGCGCCTTATCCAGGTGGAAACCTTCGATATCAAAACGGACGAGGAGCGTGCCCGCCCCACTGCATGGCGTTATTGGCGCCGCCTACCTGCGAAAGGACGCGTAGGTGTACTGTTCGGTAACTGGTACAGCCAGATGCTTCAGAACCGCGTGCATGGCGAGATCGACAATGCTGAGCTTGACCATGCAGTCGACCAGGCGCTCAAGCTCGAGCAGATGCTGTGTGACGAGGGCGCGCTGGTGCTGAAGTTCTGGTTTCACCTTCCGCGCAGGAAGATGAATGAACGGCTTGATACGCTGAAAGACGATCCGCTTCACAGCTGGCGCCTCAGCCCGCTGGACTGGCAGCAATCGAAGACCTACGACCGGTTCGTGAAGTACGGCGAGCGCGTGCTCCGCGCCACGAGTCGCGAGCACGCGCCTTGGCACATCATCGAAGGCGAAGACGCCAATTACCGCAGTCTGACCTTCGGGCAGCTTCTGCTGGACAGTCTGCAGGCGGCGCTCGACCGTCCAGCAACATCAAGGCTGTCCCATGCGGCGCCACCCATCCCCAGCCTGGACGGCAAGACGCTGCTCGACAGCTTGAATCTCGAGCAGATGCTGGACAAGGACGCCTACAGGGAAGCCCTGACGCGGGAGCAGGGAAGACTCTCGCTGCTGATGCGCGATCCGAAGATGAAGAAGCACGCCGTTGTGGCGCTCTTTGAAGGCAATGATGCCGCGGGGAAGGGTAGCGCCATACGCCGTGTTTCAGGTGCACTGGACCCGCGTCAGTACCGAATCGTGCCGATTGCAGCGCCTACCGACGAAGAACGCGCGCAGCCATACCTTTGGCGATTCTGGCGTCATATTCCGGCGCATGGGAAATTCACGGTATTCGACAGGTCCTGGTATGGCAGGGTCCTGGTCGAGCGTGTGGAAGGGTTCTGCTCCACCGCAGACTGGCTTAGAGCGTACGGTGAAATAAACGATTTCGAAGAGCAGCTGCATGAAGCCGGAATCATATTGGTCAAATTCTGGATGGCAATCGACAAGGCCACCCAGCTGGAGCGTTTCGAAGAGCGTGAAGCCACGCCGTTCAAGCAGTTCAAGATTACCGAGGAAGATTGGCGCAACCGCGACAAGTGGGATGACTACGCAGCCGCCGTCAACGATATGGTCGATCGCACAAGCACCTCGAGAGCACCCGGGACACTGGTGGAAGCCAATGACAAGCGCTACGCGAGGATCAAGGTGTTGCGCACGCTCAATGACGCGATAGAGAAGCGATTGAAGAAGAGCTGAACACTGTGTAAGGCATGAAAAAGGCGCCCATTTGGGCGCCTTTTCTTCGGCGAGGCGATTACTCGCCCTTGCCAGGGGCCAGCATGTCCTCCGCCCGTACCCAGCTGTCGAACTGCTCGTTCGTCAGGTGGCCCAGTTCCACTGCGGTCTCGCGCAGTGTCTTGCCTTCGGAATACGCCTTCTTCGCGATTTCGGCCGCCTTGTCGTAGCCGATATGAGGGTTGAGCGCCGTAACGAGCATCAGTCCGCGTTCCAGATGGGCAGCCATTTGCGCCTCGTCCGCTTCCAGGCCCTCGACGCAGTGCTCGTTGAAATTGCGGCAGCCGTCTGCCAGCAGGCGAATGGACTGCAGCACGTTATGAATGATCACGGGCTTGAAGACATTCAGCTGCAAGTGCCCCTGACTGGCCGCAAAGCCTACTGCGGCGTCATTGCCCAGCACCTGGCAAGCGAGCATGGAGAGCGCCTCGCATTGGGTCGGATTGACCTTCCCGGGCATGATCGAACTGCCGGGTTCATTCGCAGGCAGACGCACTTCGGCCAGGCCTGCCCTGGGGCCGGAGCCCAGCAGGCGAAGGTCGTTCGCAATCTTCATCAGTGCGACCGCCAGCGTTTTGAGTGCCCCGGATAGGTAGGTCAACGGCTCGTGACCCGAGAGCGCTGCGAACTTGTTGGGAGCTGAAACCAGCGGCAGACCGGACAATGCGGCGAGTTCAGCTGCGATCGCTTCGCTGAATCCTTGCGGCGAGTTCAGCCCGGTTCCGACTGCAGTGCCGCCTTGAGCCAGTTCGCAGACCATGGGCAATGCGCCCCGAATCGCACGCTCGGCGTGATCGAGTTGAGCGACGAATGCCGATAATTCCTGCCCGAATGTTACAGGCGTCGCATCCATCATGTGCGTGCGGCCGGTTTTGACCAACTGCATGTAGCGAACCGATTTTGCGGCCAGTCCGCCCGAGAGCTCGCCAATAGCGGGCAGCAACTGGTCGTGGATGGCCTGCACCGTCGCGATGTGCATGGCCGTCGGGAAACAATCGTTGGAACTCTGGCCGCGGTTTACGTGATCGTTCGGATGAACCGGGCTTTTGCCACCTCGTTCATTACCGGCCAATTCGTTGGCGCGTCCGGCAATTACCTCATTGACGTTCATGTTCGTCTGCGTACCGCTTCCGGTCTGCCAGACCACCAGCGGAAACTGGTCATTGTGCTTGCCGGCAAGCACTTCGTCGGCGGCCTGTTCGATGAGGCGTGCGATATCGGGCGGCAGCTGACCGGTCCGTGCGTTTACGCGAGCGGCAGCTTTCTTGATCAGTGCCAGCGCGTGAGCGACTTGCAGCGGCATTGGCTGCTCGCCGATGGCGAAATTGATCAAGGAGCGTTGGGTCTGAGCGCCCCAATACGCGCCGTCAGGTACTTCGATCGGGCCCAGGCTATCGCTTTCGGTACGGCTCATGATTGGCTCCCTGTGAGTGTGGATCGAGTGAGTGTAGTCACAGAATGCGCAAATAAGAAGTATTCGCACTATCCGTAACAAGCTGTTCCTTATACCTGACAGGTTTTGTGAGGGCTCAGTTGCATGCGGCCATTCGGCCGGCTCCCTTGAGCCATGCTCGGTCCAGGCGCAGAATGGTCCGTTCGTACACCTATGGTGAGGAGTTGTAGATGAAGCACCGCCACATTCTGTTCGCTTGTTGCCTGCTGGGCATGGCGTCAAGCGGCGCCTGGGCCGACGCCAAGAGTCATGAGGCCGAGGCCGAACGTTTTCTGAAACTGGCGCAGGCGGACAAGCTGACCGTTCCGGTCTATGCGCAGGTGCAGGACATGTTCGAACAACGCTTCCAGGAGGCCAAGGCACCGGCATCCAAGAAGGCGACGCTCGAGCGGTACCAGGCGCAGGCCAACACGGCGCTCGACAAGGCGGTCGGCTGGAATCAGATCAAACCCGATATGGTGAAGCTGTACACGACGAATTTTTCGGAGGGCGAGCTCAAGGAACTCATCGCCTTCTATCAATCGCCGCTTGGCAAGAAAGTGATGCAGCGCCTGCCGGCGTTGAATGCCGAGTCGGCCGAAATCGCACAGTCTCGCCTTGAAAAGGCGGTGCCTGAAGTCAATGGCCTGATGGAGCAGATGAGCAAGGAGCTGGGCGTACCTGCCCAGTCGAAGCCATGAGCATGCGCGAGCGCCTCCTACAGTCTCTGAACGGCTTGTCGCCTGTGTACCTCGAGATCCTTGACGAGAGCCATATGCACAGTCGGGGAAGCGAATCCCACTTCAAGGCGACGGTTGTCAGCGAAGCATTCGAAGGCTTGAACGCGGTCAAGCGTCACCAGAAGGTCTACGGCACGCTGGGCGAAATGATGAGCCAGTTCCATGCCCTGGCGCTGCATACCTACACGCCTGCGGAATGGGCAGCGCGAGGCGGGGACGTGCCCGAATCGCCGACCTGCCGCGGCGGAAGCAAGCACGACCTGGTCGGCTGACGCTGTCGAACGTGGGAGCGGGATCCACGATCGCGCTCCCTTGTGTTCAGTCGTGCCAGGCGTGCCCGTGACGCTCCAGCAGCAAGTTGGACTGCTCAGGTCCGTTGGTGCCGGCCGGGTAGGGGCGGGGACGCTTGTAATGGTCCTGCCAGCCCTCGATGATCGGATCAACCCAGCGCCAGGCTGCCTCGACCTCGTCGCGCCGCATGAACAGTTTCGAGTCGCCCTCGATCACGTCCAGCAGCAATCGCTCGTACGCGTCCCATCGCCGCGTCTTCTGGTTGAAGGCGTTTTCCAGATTGAGGTCGAAGTCCACAGGCGCCAATGACATTCCCTTGCCGGGCTGCTTCGCCATCATCTGAACCGAGATCCGTTCCTCAGGCTGAATGCTGATCAACAGGCGGTTGGCGTGGCCTTCCGTGCTGAACAAATGGTGCGGCACGGATTTGAACTGGATGAGAATTTCGGACGTCTTTCGCGACATGCGTTTGCCGGTGCGCAGGTAGAACGGGACGCCACTCCATCGCCAATTGTCGACGTAGGCCTCGATTGCCACGAAGGTCTCCGTGTCGCTGTCATTGTCCACGTTCTTTTCGAAGTAGTACGCCGGGACGTCCTGCCCGCCCACCGTGCCGGCGCCGTACTGGCCCCGCACCGTCTTGTCGTAGGTGTCCTGCCCGCTGATGGGTCGCAGGGCTTCCAATACCTTGAGCTTCTCGTTGCGTACCGCGTCTGCGTCATAGCGCACTGGCGGTTCCATGGCGACGAGGCAAAGCATCTGAAGCAGGTGGTTCTGGATCATGTCCCGCATGGCGCCAGAATGATCGTAGTACGCGCCGCGCATTTCTACGCCGAGTGTCTCATTGACCGTGATCTGTACATGGTCGACGAAAGCGGCTCGCCATGTCGGCTCAAAGAGCAGGTTGGCAAAGCGCAGCGCCATGAGGTTCTGGACAGTCTCCTTGCCAAGGTAATGGTCGATGCGGAAGATGCGCGATTCCTCGAACACCTCACCGATTGCCGCATTGATTTCCAATGCGGACTTCAGCGAATGGCCAAGCGGCTTCTCGAGCACGATTCGCGACTCTGGCCCTGCCAGCCCGGCACGGGCCAGATTTTGCGCGATCGGAACGAACAGGTCCGGCGCAGTGGCCAGATAGTGAACCATCACCCGACCCTCGCTGTGAGCGAGGCGCTTGGCGAGGCGATCCACATCGCTGCTTTGCGATGCATCAATGGACAGATAGTTGAGGCGAGAGACAAAGCTGCGCCAGGTCTCGCTGTCCAGATCCACCGCCGCTATCTTGGCATGGCAATGCCGCTCGACCAGTGATTCGAATTCAGCGTCTTCCAGCGTGCGCCGAGCAAGGCAAAAAATGCGCGTGTCTGCAGGCAGCCGTTCTTCGCGGTGGAGGTGATACAGGGCGGGCAACAGTTTGTGCAGTGAGAGATCACCGGTGCCACCAAAGACGAGAATGTCGCATGTCGTAGCGCTAGCAAGTGGCGTCACATTGCCTCCGAACGTTCGTTGTTGTCGTTTCCTAGGCCATGCGGCTGTCATGTAGTATAACTACAAGACCGCTACAGGCTCGCCGGCCGATACGTAGCATAGTCGAGCATCCATCGTGAACCTGCTGCAGCACATCGCCCAATCCCGCCATCTCCTGCGTAAATCAGAGCTCAAGGTTGCCGATCACGTCCTCGCTGATGCACCGTCCGTGATGCACAGCTCCATGGCGGATCTGGCTCATGTCGTTGGCGTCTCCGAGCCCACCATCGTGCGCTTTTGCCGTGCCATCGGCTGTGCTGGTTTCCAGGATCTCAAGCTCAAGCTGGCACAAAGTCTCGCGGCAGGTGCCAGTTTCGGGCAATTCGCCATCCATGAAGACGACTCGGTTGCGGACTTCAGCCTCAAGATCATCGACACCACACTCCATACCCTGATGGGGGTGCGCGAAAGCCTGGACGCCGAGGCGCTCGAGCGAGCGATCGGTGTATGCGCCGAAGCCGAACGGGTCGAGTTCTATGGCTTTGGTGCGTCTGGCGCAGTAGCGTCAGACGCGCAACACAAGTTCTTCCGCCTTCTGCTCAACGCGGCTGCGTATTCAGACCCGCACATGCAGGCAATGTCCGCTGTGACATTGAAATCCACCGATGTCGCCGTCTGTATTTCTCAGTCAGGTCGGTCGAAGGACTTGCTTACGACGGCGCATCTGGTTCGCGAGGTCGGTGCCAATCTCATCACGCTGTGCCCGAGCCAGACCCCGCTTGCCGACCTCGCCACGGTCAATCTTGCAATCGACGTACAGGAAGACACCGAGATCTACACTCCGCTTACCTCGCGCATCGCGCATCTGGTGGTTATCGACGTGCTGGCAATGGGTGTGGCAATGGCCCGCGGACCAAACCTTGTCAATCATCTCAAGAGCGTGAAGCGCAGCTTGCGCAGCCTTCGCCTATCGCCCAAATCCGTAAAAACCATCGACGAGTGAAGGTAATTAGGCACTGAATTTGCTGCCCTTTGTGGGTGGAAGTGCAGTCAGGCGGCTTTCATGGCTTTGTCATGCGGTTGGCATTTATCTGTCATCGAATCCGCCGATGCTGAAGGTCCAGCTTAGGTGGAGAGCCTTCGATGACAGACCTCATTGCATCCCATACCCCAGTACGTCCCGAAGACGAACGCAAGGCGCGGCGCAAGCTTGAAGATCAGCGTCGCATGCAATTCCGACGTGCAATAGAGACCTATGCGGAACAGCGCCGCCTTCAGGCCGAGATGGCTGACTACCCCGACCTGATCGCGGTGGACTATCTGGCCGCCCTCAGCCAGGTTCGCTACCTGGGGCTCACCAGCCGTTGAACTGTGCCAGTATCGGCATTCAGCCGGTACGAAGCGGTCAAGTCCTCCGCGCGAAATAGCGCTAAGGTATCGCCATAACCGATACGGAGGACGCCATGGCCCATCTCTCGCTTGCCGACGCGCACGCGCTCGCGCACGACATCCTTACTGCGAACGGCTTCGCGCCTTCACATGCCGAAGCTATTGCGGCTACTGTCGTGGCGGGGCAACGGGACGGCTGTGCATCCCACGGTCTTTATCGGCTGCTGGGCTGCGTGGCGACACTCAAGGCAGGCAAGGTTTCGCCCGACGCCATACCGGACGTGATCGACCAGGCGCCCTCGATCGTTCGCGTGGACGCGGGTGGCGCGTTCTCGCAACTCGCCTTTCAAGCCGGGCTCCCATTGGCAGTCGACAAAGCGCGTACCAGCGGGCTCGCGGCACTCGCGGTCAATCACTGCGTCCACTTCTCGGCGTTGTGGATCGAGATTGAACAGATTACCGAGGCTGGCCTGGTGGGCATCGCCTGCAATCCTACGCAGGCCTACGTCGCACCTGCAGGCGGTAGCCGACCGCTATTAGGTACCAATCCGATCGCATTTGGGTGGCCACGGTCTGGCGCCCAACCCTTCGTGTTCGATTTCGCCACCAGTGCTATCGCGCGGGGTGATGTAGAGCTGCATCGCCGCGAAGGCAGAGCAATTCCGGAAGGCTGGGGTGTAGACGCCGAGGGGCAGATGAGTACCGATCCTGCAGTCGTACTGAATCAGGGCGCGATGCTGACGTTCGGCGGCCACAAGGGGTCAGCGCTCTCGGTCATGATCGAGCTGATTGCCGGGCCGCTCATAGGCGATCTCACGAGTGCGGAGTCTTCCATCCACGATGCGGGTGCGGGGGCGCTGCCCTATCACGGTGAACTGATCCTTCTTCTGGATCCCAAACGCTTTTTGGGTGAGGAGGCGGAGCAGCACCTTCGCCGTTCGGAGGCGCTGTTCGAGGCCATGCAGGAGCAGGGCGCGCGTCTGCCTTCACAACGACGTTACGAGGCTCGCGAGAAGAGCGTTTCCAGCGGGTTGGTTGCCGTGCCGGATGAACTCCTGGCAGACCTGAACGCTCTGCTGCGTAGCTGACACCAGTCAGTTCAACGCGAACGCATGGCAATGCTGAATGCAAGACCGTCCAAGTTCACACAAAGCCTTACAAAGTGTGCGCAGGGCAGGGCTGTTTTGATACCTCATGTGCGTGCAGCATCGGGGGCTGTCCTACAGCCGCCTGGCGTGATTGCGAACGGGCGCACCCTGTACGCAGCATGCGGGCTGTGATGTGCGGCAGTCCGAAACCGTTTCCCACCGTTGGAAATCCGAATGCGGCATGCACGAATATGGGTAGCCCTTGTCATCCTCGGCGGCGTCGCCGCAGTGCTCTACGTTTGGCTGGCTGGTTCGCGTACGCCAGAGCGCCCGGTGCCATCTGCGGTTCCTGTTGAGTTGGCAACAGTTGAGCGGGCGGACGTTCCGGTCGTGCTTCGCGCGTTAGGACACGTAAAGTCACTGAGTAGTATCGATGTACGGCCGCAAGTGGATGGAATGCTGGTCGAGCTGCCTGCGACAGAAGGCAAGGCGGTAAAGCGCGGGGAGCTGCTGGCGCGCATCGATGACCGGGCGATCGCCGCCAGCCTTCGTCAAGCCCAGGCCGAACGCGACGTGACGCGTGCCGAACTCGATATCGCCAAACTCGACCTGCAACGTTATCGCAATCTTGTCCGGGAGCGTGCGAGCCCCGCTCAAGTCCTCGATCAGCAGAAGGCGCTGGTAGCCCGGTTGCAGGCTACGCTAGCCACTCGGGAGGCTGCGGTAGCGGCTGCCTCGGTTTCCCTGAGCTACACGCGCATCACCTCGCCGATCGATGGGCGTGTGGGAATCCGCAATGCATACGTTGGGTCCCTGGTACGAAGTAGCGACCCAACGCCCCTTTTCAGTGTTGTTCAGATCGACCCGATCGCAGTGGAAACCAGCCTGCCTCAATCACGCCTGCCTGCGCTGCAAGACATGTTGGCCGGCCACGGAAGCCCACGCGTGGAGGTCGCCTACCAGGACGGTGAGGCGCCGGCCACACAGGGTGTGCTGACACTGATCGACAATCGCGTCGATGCGCAATCCGGCACGATCCGGGCACGTGCCCGGTTCGAGAATGGCGATCAACGCCTTTGGCCTGACCAGTCCGTGATCGTCTTGCTTGAAACGGAGCGGCTGATGAACGTTCCAGTCATCCCGGCTCGCGCAATCCGCCAGGGCGCAAACGGGGCGTTCGTTTGGCGGGTCCGTGACGGCAAGGCTGAAACGGTGCCTGTCACGCTTCGCTACCAGAACGACCGCCTTGCCGTCAGCGACGATCTGGCGCTCGGTGACCGGATCGTGGTGGATGGTCAGTCTCGCCTTCGCCCTGGCACCGCCGTGCGACCTGCAGAGTCCGCGGCGCCGGAGACATCGACCGGGGACTCAGATCGATGAATCGTCAGGGCTTCTATGCCCGCTGCATTGCACATCCCATTGGCACGCTCCTGCTGGCGGTAGCCTTGGTCATTTGCGGTGTGGTCGCCTTCACCCGATTGCCTCTGGCACCCTTGCCGGAAGTTGACGCACCCACCTTGCGCGTGTCCGCAGACTTGCCAGGCGCCAGCGCCGAGACCATGGCATCGTCTGTCGCTACCCCACTTGAAGTGCAGTTCAGTTCGATTCCCGGTCTGGCTGACATGTCTTCCACGAGCTCGCTTGGCGAAGTGGAAATTACGCTGCAATTTCAGCTGGAAAAGGACATCGATGCGGCGGCCCAGGAAGTTCAGGCCGCGATCAATGCGGCCGCATCGCGCCTGCCGGCTGATCTGCCCGAACTGCCGACATGGCGCAAGATCAATCCAGCCGATACGCCCATTCTCATTCTCGCCGTCAGTTCAGACACCCTGTCGCCTCAGCAGGTGAGTGACTACGCGGAAGCGTCGATTGCCCGCCAGCTCAGCCAAATCGAAGGGGTGGGCGATATCCGAATGAATGGCCTGCGGCGGCCTGCAATTCGCATTCAGGCCCGACCTGAGCTAATGGTTGCAGCGGGTATCACGCTTGCGGATATCCGCGAGACCGTTCAGCGCGCGAGTGGTAATCAGCCGACCGGAGCCATCGTCGGCGCGCACAGGCTTTCAACGCTGGACAGCAACGGGCAACTTTTTGCGGCCGAGGATTACGCGAGTCTGGTTGTCGCCTATCGCAACGGGGCCGCAGTCCGTCTGGGTGACGTGGCTCAGGTCATCGAAGGGGTAGAGAACGAGTACAGCGAGGCCCGTCCAAACGGGAAGCCCGGGGTTGCGATCGTGGTTCGGCGCCAGCCGGGTGCAAACATTGTCAGTACGGCGGACGCTGTCACGGCGGCGTTGCCAGCCTTGACCTCAGGGCTGCCGGCTGACTTGCACGTCGAGGTGCTCAATGACCGGACGCGTACGATCCGCGCATCGCTGCATGAAGCCGAGCTGACGCTTTTTATCGCCGTAGTACTCGTCATTGGTGTGATGGCATTGTTCCTCAAGCAATGGTCCGCGACGATCGTCGTATTCACCGTGCTTGCGACGTCAGTGGTCGGCACATCCGCCGTGATGTATGGGCTTGGATTGACGCTCAATAACCTGACGCTCGTGGCGATCATCATTGCCGTCGGCTTCATTGTCGATGACGCCATCGTGGTCGTGGAGAACATCCATCGCCACCTCGAAGCCGGACGCGGGCGTATCGAAGCGGCGCTGAAGGGAATCAGGGAAATCGGCTTCACGGTGGTCTCCATCAGCCTTTCCCTCGTGGCTGCCTTCATTCCGCTGTTCTTCATGAGCGGGTACGTCGGGCGCCTGTTCCGTGAGTTCGCCATCACCGCGGCGGCCGCGATCGGGCTGTCCGTCGTGATCTGCCTGACGGTCGCGCCTGCGCTGTGCGCATTGATCATGGATCGTGGGCCTCGTCATGACACGCAGGGCCCAGTCATGCGTCGAGTGATGGCGGGCTACGAGCGAGCCCTGAATTGGGCTCTGGATCATCAACGCACAACGTTTTCCGTATTTCTGGCATGCGTGGCATTGAGCGTTGCAGGCTTCGTCCTCATGCCCAAAAGCTTTTTCCCGCTTCAGGACACGGGTTTCGTGCTCGGCACGACACAGGCCTCGGCAGACATTTCCTACCAGGCCATGCGGGAGAAGCACACCCAGCTCAATGCGGTCCTGGCAAGCGATCCTGATGTCACTGCCTTCAATAGCGATATCGGCAACGATGGAACCTACAGCACGGGAGGCCTTGCGATCGTGCTGACCGACCCGGACGACCGTGATGCCAGCGTTCAGGACATCATTGACCGCCTGAGACCCCGGTTCGCTGAAATTCCTGACCTGCAAGTGAGCCTTCGCGCCTCGCAGGACATCAACATCGGTTCAAGACCCTCACGGGCTCAATACCAGTACGTGCTACGGGCCCGGAGCATCGAAGATCTAGGGAAATGGACCGAGCGCCTGACGGATGCGCTACGCGACCATCCAGCCTTCCGGGATGTCAGCAACGATCTGCTTTTCGATGCAAGTACGTTGCCGGTGCGTATCGATCGCGCTGCCGCGGCTCGCTACGGCTTCAGTGCGAGCGATGTCGATGAGGCCTTGTACAACGCCTTTGGCCAACGGCAGATCAATGAAATCCAGACTGACGCCAATCAATACCGGGTAATCCTGGAACTGAGCAAGGATCAGCGGCAGCAGGCGCAGAGCCTGGAGCTTTTTCAGCTGCGTTCGCAAACCACAGGGTCGCTCATTCCCTTGAGCAGCTTTGTCGTACTGGAACCGGCACGTGCGGCGCCTGTATCCATCAATCACAGCGGCATGCTGCCGTCAGCCAACCTGTCGTTCAATCTGGCCGGTGGCATAGCCCTCGGCGATGCGGTTGAAGCCATGCAGGGCATTCAAACGTCGATAGGCATGCCCGCGGAGATAAACGGTGAATTTCAAGGTTCGGCGCAGGCGTTCCAGCAAAGCCTCGCGTCACAACCCTGGCTTATCCTTGCCGCACTGGTGGCGGTCTACATCATCCTCGGTGTGCTTTATGAAAGCCTCATTCATCCGCTGACAATCCTGTCCACCATTCCCTCTGCCGGTATTGGTGCGTTGTTGCTGCTTTGGCTGTGGGGTCTGTCGTTTTCAGTCATGGCGCTGGTCGGCCTTATCCTGTTGATCGGCATCGTGAAGAAGAACGGCATCCTGCTGGTGGATTTTGCCCTTGCCGCGCAACGCGAGCAGGGCCTGTCCCCGCGCGAGGCCATCCACCAGGCCTGCATGACTCGTTTTCGACCCATTCTGATGACCACGCTGGCAGCAGCGCTCGGTGCGTTTCCGCTGATGTTGGCGTTCGGTACCGGCGCTGAGTTACGAGAGCCGCTTGGCGTTGCTGTCGTGGGCGGCCTGATGTTCAGCCAGTTGCTGACCCTACTTACCACTCCTGTGATCTATCTGATCGTCGACCGTCACCTGGGCACGCAGCGGAGCCGTCCATCTGCGCCCACGCGCGGGGAGAGCCCGGCATGAAGGTCTGCAAGACGGTCGCGGTCTCGGTCATGCTTCTGGCGCTGTGGGGATGTTCAGGCAATCGGCAACCGACCGTGTTCGATGAGCCTGTGATGGATACGCGCCTCGCAAGCCTGCCGCTGCGCTGGTGGGAAGGGCTGGGCGACCCGGTGCTCGATCGATTCGTGGAGTGGGCATTGGCTGACAACCTGGATCTGGCGGCTGCAACGGAACGGGTCCGGGAGCAGCGCGCTTACCGGCGACAGGCAAACAGTCGACTGATGCCAGCGGTGGCGGTTTCTGGACGTTATGAGAACGGGCACGGCGGGAGCGACGCACGTGACGAGGACTATTTCTACGGACTGGACCTTGCCTGGGAATTGGACCTGTTCGGTAGGCTGAGCGCCATTGTCGATGCTGCGGAGGCGAATCAGCGCGCGGCACAAGCGGATTATCAGGCGCTCCGGGTCAGCCTCGTGGCGGACGTGGTAGGCAGTTACCTCGACTACCGGCTTGCACAGCGGGAGGAAGCAATCGCACGGCAGACAGCTGATGCCCAAGCCGAAACGGTGAGGATCACGCAAGTTCGGCTGGAGCAGGGCACAGCAAGCGGTCTGGACCTCGAACGTTTCACCGCTCAGCTCGCCGTCACGCGGGCCGCGATACCGGCTGCCCGCGCGCGAGGTGCGAACGCTCGTTACACACTGGCGTATCTGCTCAACCGTGCCCAGGAAGACATCGATCATGAGCTGCATGCCGTACCTGGCCTGCCCAAGGTTCCCGATGATGCCCGTCTGTTGGCGCTGCTGGAATTACCGGCCGAGCGGTTGCGCGGACGCGCCGATGTCCGCGCTGCTGAATGGCGGCTGCAAGCGGCAGGACACGACCTCGAAGCGTCGCGTGCGCTGCGTTTCCCGCAACTGACGCTCGGTGGGCTATTGGGTGTGCAGCGCGGCGTGGCTCCCTTGTCCTGGTCGGCAATCGCGCAAGGTCTCCAGCCACTGATCGATTTCGGCGAGATAACAGCCACGATAGCCGCGAGTGACGCCCGACAGCGTCAGGCCGCCATCGCTTACCGCGCTGCGCTCATCACCGCCCTTCGCGAGACGCGCTCGGCGATTTCTGCGTATGGCGAAGGACAGGATCGCCGGCGGCTGCTCGGCACGGCCGTTGTGGCGTCGACAGCTGCGTCTCGTCTCGCGCGCCGGCAGTACGAGTCCGGAACCATCTCGCTGTTCGAGGTACTCGACGCCGAACGTTCGCTGTTCGATGCTCAACTCGATGAAGCCCGGGCGACAACCGACGTCCAGCTGCGGTGGGTCGAGATCTATCGAACGGTGGGCCTGGCGCCGGCCGACGCATCGTTTTAGCGCTGGGGCCAGTCTCGCGGGGCGATATGCGGCCGCACATGTAGACATTCGTCCTATAAAGCGTACGCAGTGTTCGCCGATACAGCCTGTATTCCCGATACCCGTCCCGTGAGGCAGTCATGTTCAACGCGCGCTACAAATCTCTCATCGCTGGCCTTGAAGCCGAACAGGCCGCTGACCGGGCGCTTCTTGCCTCACTGGAACGTTCGATGGCAGTGATCGAATTCGACCCTACCGGGCGGGTACTTCGGGCAAACGAAAATTTCCTGCAGGTGTTCGGCGTGCGCGCGGAAGAGTTGGTCGGCGCACATCACCGACGCTTTTGCACGCCTGCCACGGCCCAGAGCCGTGAGTATGCGGACTTTTGGGCGCGCCTCGGGCGCGGTGAGTTCGTGTCGGGCACGTTCGACCGTGTGGATGCGCGGGGCCGTGCCGTTTGGCTGCAGGCAACCTATAACCCGGTTTTCGACGCGGCCGGGCGGGTCGAGAAGATTGTGAAGTACGCGCTCGATGTGACGGCGCAAACAGAGCAGTGCAAGGAGGCCAACAGTCGGCTTGAGGCTTTGGATCGCGCCATGGCCACCATCGAGTTCGATCTGTCAGGACGCATTCTCACGGCCAATCCTAACTTTCTATCGACGGTAGGCTACAGCCTGAGCGAAGTGGTAGGACAGCATCACCATTTGTTCTGTGAGCCTAGCCTGGTGAACAGCAGCGAATACAGTGACTTCTGGCGTCGGCTCAACGCAGGCGAGTTTTTCCGTGGCCGCTTCAAACGTCTGGGTAAACATGGGCGTGTCGTCTGGCTCGAGGCCAGCTATAACCCGGTCTACGATGCCACGGGTCGGCTTCACAAGATCGTTAAGTATGCGAGCGATATCACCGAACGCGTCGAGAAGCAGGAAAGTGACGCGCGCAGCGCGTCGCGGGCCTACCACATTTCGGTCGAAACCAAGCGGGTGGCGGAGCAGGGTACCCAGATCATCCAGGCCGCAACGACCGAGATGCGAGAAATTGCGAGCAACGTGGACGGCTCGGCCAAGATCATCGGTCAGCTCGGAAAACGTTCTGAGCAGATCACCGCCATCGTCAACACCATCAGCGGCATTGCGGCACAAACCAACCTGCTTGCGCTCAACGCTGCGATCGAAGCGGCTCGCGCCGGTGATCAGGGGCGGGGCTTCGCCGTCGTCGCGGATGAGGTTCGCCAACTTGCTGCGCGTACCAGCACCGCCACCTCCGAGATTGCCGACATGATCGGCAAGATCCTCAGCGAAACCCAGGATGCCGTGGCGAGCATGGACAGCACGCACCACCGCGCCGCAAAAGGTGTTGAGCTGGCAGATGAAGCGGGCGACGTCATCGTGAGAATTCGGGATGGCGCGAGTGAGGCGGTTGAGGCCGTGAGCATGTTTGCGAGTCGGATGGACTGACGCTCGATGAGGGCATCGGCGGTGGGCTGGAGTCCATCCTGCGCGGCCATGCGTGGACGCGCGTCTGCCATGCGCTAAGCCGTGGCTGAGGGGGCGTGTAATAGCGTGTGATCCCGATCAGGGCTCTAACTTTGGAGGAGTAGATGCCCACGCAACGCGCTGTTTGGGAGCGATCTGTTCCGGTCGTGTAGAAATAGGATTTGACCGCCTTCTCATAGCGAAATCCCAGATAGCACCGGGCGAATGGCCCGAGACGGCCCTGGGACTTCTCCTATGCGATTGCGGGTAACAGCGTCTCCTCATGAGCTGAGCTGAGCTGAGCGGGCGATATGCGTTCAGGTCCCGTTTCTTGAGTTCGTGACGGGATTCGGTCGCGGTGGTACGGTGCGGATCACCTGCGCAGTGATGCGCCACGTGTTGCACGCACACGGGATGCGCGCAACCTTCCCGGGCCCTTCCTCTCACACAGCGTAAGCTTCGTTTAGCTCGACGAGTGAAGCATGCGGGGGGAGGGTTCAGGCCTGGCCGCCGCATCCGATGCCTACACAAGGACCCTTGGCTTCATGACCGTTGCCTTTGCGCTGTTTGTTTTTCTAATCGCCGGTGTCGTCAAAGGCGTAGTAGGTATGGGGTTGCCTACAATCGCGATCGGGTTGCTTGCGGTCGTGATGGCTCCCGTCCAGGCAACGGCACTGTTGCTGGTTCCGTCGATGGTCACCAACCTTTGGCAGCTCCTGGCAGGTCCGTCTCCTTGGGCACTTTGCCGTCGGCTGTGGCCGATAATGGCAGCGCTCTTTCTGGGCACGCTCTTCACGAGTCAGTGGCTGGTCAAGTCCGCAAGCGGATGGATCCCAGCGGCGCTCGGCATCATCCTGATCGCGTACGGTTTGCTTGGGCTGTTTTCGGTGCGATTTACGGTGGCTCGCAGCGCGGAGCCGGTGCTGTCGCCCGTGATCGGGTTGATTACTGGGCTCATAGCGGGGCTGACAGGCGTGTTCGCGATACCGGCAGTTCCCTACCTGCAAGCATTGGGGCTTCAAAAAGAGGATCTGATTCAGTCGCTAGGGCTTTCATTCACTGTGGCGACCGTCGCGCTCGGGTGTGGCATCTGGCTGCATGGGGGAATGCAACAGCTCGATCCGGTGCTTTCCTGCGTGATGCTCTTGCCGGCAGTGTTAGGGATGTGGCTGGGTCAGTGGGTGAGGCTAAAACTGAGTGAGCTGTGGTTCAAGCGGGTGTTCTTTCTCGGGTTGATCGCGCTCGGACTGCATTCGCTGATCCGAGCGCTGACCTGATCAGCGGCGCTGCGCAAAGCGCTCGGCAAGGTATTGCACCACGGCGTCCTGCTCTCCTGCGAATTCGATGCGGTCGGCCTTGCTCTCACGCTGAAAGGCATACATCGGGTCGTAGTATTCGCTCAGCAAACCCGCAATCCACTCCCGGTGCAGATCGGTCGAACCGCTGCGCGCCTGCTCGTCCAGTGCGGCGTTCATCGCAAGGGACAGACGTTGATGTCGCTCACCGCCCAGCCGCTTGTAGATGTTATCCAGGCTTTGGAGCATGCGTTCGCTGAAGCGTGCAAACCCATCTGCGCCATGCAAGGCTTCGAATTCCGCGTAAAGATCGACGACATAGTCGCGGAGGATGCGCTCTACGCGACCCTCCAATGAATCTTCCAGCCAGACGATCGGAAACTGCTGCATGCCCTTGTGCAGGGAAAGTGGCAGCGCGCAGGCGCCGATCAAGCGGCTTTCATCCTCTACGACGAACTGGTCCACGCCAGCGTGGCGGCGCTTGAGGATATCGATGGCAAGGTTGTTTTCGAAGTCGATTTGCCCTGGCTGGGGAAGGGCGCGCTTGCCGAAGCTCGAGCCCCGGTGGTTCGCATGCTGTTCGAGATCGATAGCGTTCGGCACGCGCTCGAGCACATCAGTCTTGCCGGTGCCGGTCATCCCGCCAACAATGACGAACCCGCATTCGGCCACGGCTGCGTCCAGCGTATCCATCAGGAACGTTCGCATGGCCTTGTAGCCGCCGACAACGCGCGGGTAAGCGATACCCGCGTCGGTCTTTAGCCACTGCTGCGCGATCTGCGAACGAAGCCCACCCCGGAAGCAGTACATGTACCCATCCGGGTTCGCCTTGGCAAAGGCGGCCCAGGCTTCGATCCGCTCTGCCTTGACCTTGCCGCCGACAAGTTGGTGGCCCAGCTCGATGGCGGCTTGCTGTCCGCGAAGCTTGTAGCAGGTTCCAACCTTCTGGCGTTCCACATCATTCATCAGCGGAAGGTTGAGTGTGTGCGGGAATGCCCCCTTTTTGTATTCAACCGGCGCCCGGGTATCGATCATGGGCAGGTCGTTCAGAAAAAGATCGCGGTAGGTGGCGGTGTCCGGACGCATCAACGCACCTCGACCGCGTAGGTCTGTCGCTCGACGATACGGCCGATGGAAGTGAGTTCCAGGCCGAACTCACGTGCGGCGGCCAGGAAGGCTTCACGACCTTTGGGTTGTACGGCGACCAGCAGGCCACCACTGGTCTGCGGATCACACAACAATTGGCGCTTGGCCTCGTCGAGTGGGGCGATGCGCTCGCCGTAGCTGTCGAAGTTGCGCTGGGTGCCGCCAGGTGCGCAGCCTTCGGCGAGGTAATGATCGATACCCGGCAGGCGCGGCACACGGTCGTAGTCGAGTTGGGCCGTCAGCCCGGAACCGTCGGCCATCTCCACCAGATGTCCGAGCAGGCCAAAGCCGGTGACGTCAGTCATCGCCATCACGCCTTCGAGTTTGCCGAACCGAGCGCCGGGTTTGTTCAACGTGCACATCCAGTCACGGGCCACGCCTACATCTTCGGCACGGAGTTTCGACTTCTTCTCAGCTGTGGTGAGGATGCCAATACCCAGAGGCTTGGTCAGGTACAGCTCGCAGCCCACGGTTGCGGTGTCATTGCGCTTCATTGCGCTCTTGTCGACTACTCCGGTAACTGCCAGGCCGAAGATCGGCTCCGGCGCGTCGATGGAGTGGCCGCCCGCCAGCGGGATACCCGCTTCATCACACACCGCCCGGCCGCCGCGAATCACCTCCCTGGCAACCTCGGGCGCGAGCACATTCACGGGCCAGCCAAGAATGGCGATGGCCATCAGTGGGTCGCCGCCCATCGCGTAGATATCACTGATGGCATTGGTTGCTGCGATCCGCCCAAAATCGAACGGGTCATCCACGATCGGCATGAAGAAGTCGGTGGTGGAAACAACGCCACGAGCCTCATCGAGCGCGTAGACCGCAGCATCGTCCCGAGACGCATTGCCGACCCAGAGGCGCGGATCCAGATTCTGCGCGCCGCTCCCGGCCAGTATTGTGTCCAGCACCTTGGGCGATATCTTGCAGCCGCATCCTGCGCCGTGGCTGTACTGGGTTAGGCGAATCGGATCAGTCATGGGAACCTCGCGAATGGCAGATAGGCAAATTCTAGGGGTATTTGGCGTATGTGGGCGAATCCTGTTACCAGGCGCAGGATCGGGTAGGCGTTGGTCGCGCGCGGGCCATGCGGTTCGAGGTGGCGCCGGGCAGCTGGCTAGCCCCGCTCCACCGTGGACACGGCCGGACCATCAAAGACGGTGCTCGCAAGGTGAGGGGGCGCGCTCTATACTTTGCGCCGCTCTTTACCACTGCTGTGCGAAGCATTATCGCTTCTCTACACGCTTTTTCCGCTATTGAACCGGAGAACTCCATGTTTAAACGCACCTTGGCACTCGCTGCCGGCCTCGCTCTGTCCGTTTCCGCCGTCATTGCAAACGCTGCGGATGTGCTGCGCGTCAGTGCCATTCCCGACGAGGCGCCCACCGAACTCCTGCGCAAGTTCAAACCGTTGGGGGCGTACCTGGAGAAAGAACTGGGCATGAAGGTGGAATTCGTTCCGGTCGCTGACTATCCAGCAGTTGTTGAGGCATTGGCTACGGATCGCCTCGACATGGCATGGCTGGGTGGCTTTACCTTCGTGCAGGTCAATCTGCGCACCAATGGCAATGCGGTCCCGCTGGTTCAGCGTGAGCAAGACGCCCAATTCACGAGCAAGTTCATCACCTCGGATGCCAACGTCAAATCCGTGCAGGATCTCAAAGGCAAGACCTTTGCCTTCGGCTCCGTGTCCTCGACATCCGGGAGCCTGATGCCGCGCTACTTCATGCTGCAGGACGGCATCAAGCCAGAAGACTTCTTCAGCCGTGTTGCCTATTCGGGTGCACATGACGCGACTGCAGCCTGGGTTCAGGCGGGCAAGGTGGACGCCGGCGTGCTCAATGCCAGCGTATGGCAGAAGCTCGTCGACAGCGGCAAGGTGGATACGAACAAGGTCAAGGTCTTCGCGACCACGCCGACCTATTTCGACTACAACTGGACCGTGCGCGGGACGCTTGATCCGCAGTTGGCGGAGAAGATCAAGAAAGCCTTCCTGGCACTCGATCCTTCCAAGCCCGAAGACAAGGCGATTCTGGACCTCCAGGCTGCGAGCCGATTCATTGAGACTGATCCGAGCAACTACAAAGGCATCGAAGAAGCCGCGCGCGCTGCCGATCTGTTAAAATGACCCTTACGCTGCACAAGGCCAGCCTGCACCACGGTAAGGCGGTGCAGGCGCTGCGTGAAATCGATCTCTCGGTCGCGGCCGGCGAGCGCGTTGCGCTGATCGGCCCGTCCGGGGCGGGCAAATCCAGCCTGCTGAATCTTCTGTCCAGTGCGCTCATGCCCAGTTCGGGTACTGTTGAAATTCTCGGCGAGAATCCTTGGGCGATCCGCAGCAGTCGCCGTCAGGCGCTACGTGCACGCATTGGACTCGTCCATCAGTCACCGCCCATTCCGCCACGCCAGCGTGTGGTTACGGCCGTTTCCGCCGGGCGATTGGGGCAATGGGGGCTCGCACGCGGGCTGCTCAACCTGCTGTATCCACTGGATGCGAATGGCGTCCGCGAGGCGCTCGATGAGCTCGACCTCGGTGACAAACTCTTCGCACAGTGCGGTCAACTCTCCGGCGGTCAGCTTCAGCGGGTGGGGATTGCACGTGTCCTGTATCAGCGTCCAGACCTGTTACTGGCAGACGAGCCGGTCTCCGCGATGGATCCCGTCCTCGCCGATCACACCCTGGCGGTGCTTTGCCGACATGCAGAACGTCGGAGCCTTACGTTCGTTGCGAGCCTGCATAACGTCGAGCTTGCGCTAAGCCATTTCCCCCGCGTGATTGGCTTGCGCGGCGGCTCGGTACTTTTCGATTGCCCTGCGAGTGAGGTCACCGATGAGCGTTTGAAGGCGCTCTATGCGAACGAGCACTTGTTGACAGCGCCATCGCTTGAGCCGATGGCTGCACCCATGCATATACCCAGATGCTAGCGTCCGAATCGCGTGATCCGGCGGCACTGCCGCGGCTGATACTGACGTTGTTGGCTGTCGCGTTGCTCTGGCCCGGCATCAACTTGGCCGAGCTTGACCTCTCGGTGCTTTGGCACGGTGACAGCGCACGGGACATGGGCAATTTCCTGTCCGGCTTCTGGCCGCTTGCGACGGACCCTGACTTCCTGGCGTTGCTTTGGGAGGCGACGCTGCAAACCCTGGCGATTGCAACGGCAGGCATGTCCATCGCACTCGCGATCGCCGTGCCGGCCGCGCTGCTGGCAAGTCGTGCGCTCTCTCTGTCCGGCGCGAGCCGCAACGGGCGACCGAGGCCTGTAGCAACTGCGGTGCGCTGGCCTGTTCGCGGTCTGCTGATCTTTCTACGAAGTGTTCCAGAGATCGTCTGGGCATTGTTGTTCGTTCGGGCCGTTGGCCTTGGCCCCACTGCAGGCGTTCTGGCGATCGGTATTACCTATGCGGGCATGCCAGGCAAGGTCTACGCCGAAATCTTCGAATCGGTGGATCAGCGCCCAGCACATGCCCTGATGCGCTCGGGTAGCGGCCGACTCGTCGCGTTCGCTTACGGCATCCTGCCCAATTCCGCGGCAGAGCTTCTGTCCTACACGGTCTACCGTTGGGAGTGCGCAGTGCGAGCCTCCGTGGTGATGGGGTTCGTAGGCGCCGGTGGTTTGGGTCAGCAGATCGATCTATCGCTGCGCATGTTCGCCGGCGGGGAAGTGGCAAGCATGCTGCTGACGTTCCTTCTGCTCGTTTTGCTGGCCGATGGCTTGAGTCGATCGTTGAGAGGGCGGCTGCAATGAAGCGCACAATCAACCTGTTGATCGTGGCCGCGATCGCCTTGGCGGTCGTCGCCTCGTTCGGCTATCTGGGTGTGGACCTGTTCCGAGTGCTCGGCGGCGACAATCTTCATCAGATGGCGGGCTATGCCGAGCGTTTTCTTCATCCGGACTTCACTGCCGGACATCTGCGGGCCATTGGCTGGGGCGCGCTCGAGACGTTGGCAATGTCGGCGCTCGGCACATTGCTGGCAGCGGTGCTGGGCCTTTTCTTCGCCTTGCCTGCCGCAGGTCGTTTTGGCTGGCCCTTGGCAGGCCTCGCCCGACTGATACTCAATGCCCTTCGGGCCATACCTGAACTGGTGTGGGCGGCGCTCATGGTGCTCGCCGCCGGGCTGGGACCAAACGCCGGTACGCTGGCGCTCGCGTTGCACACGGCAGGCGTTCTTGGCCGGCTGTTCGGCGAAGCGCTGGAGAACACGCCCACTGCACCGGCAGAAGCCATCCGGCTCGAAGGCGGTAGCCAGATCGCGGCCTTTTGCTATGGCACGCTGCCCAACCTTTGGCCGCAAATGCTTGCCTATATGCTCTACCGTTGGGAAAACAACATTCGAATGGCCACGATCCTCGGGTTCGTCGGGGCAGGTGGGCTGGGGCAAATGCTATATGTCAGCCTCAGCCTGTTCCAGGAGGCTCAGGCCAGTACGGTCATTCTTGCCATGCTGGCGCTGGTGTTCATGGTCGACGCGTTGAGCGTATGGATGCGTCAACGATGGGTGCGGGCATGAGGCCGCCCGCCGTTGCACATCGCTTCTGGCGTGTGGATGGCATGCCGCATCTGGAAGCGCGCGACGTGCTCGACGGTCGACAGGTCTGCTATGCCAAGCATTCGCACGAAACGTTTTCCTTCGGTGTAGTGACCGGCGGAACGAGCAGTTACCTCAACGGAAAGCAGAGGTGCATCATTGGCCCGGGCACCGTCGTGCTGATGAATCCGGGTGACGTACACGCCTGCAATCCTGAACGCGATGCGGCATGGTCATATCGCATGTTCTATCTGGACATGACCTGGTTGCAGCGCCAGCAGGTCGATCTGGAGGTTGCCAGCGAAGGCCAATACCGGCGGTTCGAGGCAATACTGACGCACGACGCGGCAATCCGAACGCAGCTGGATACGCTCTTCAATGCGATGACGGCGCCCGAGGCCGATACATTCGCCTGTGAGCATCACCTGGCGATGTTCTGTGAAACACTGCATGTGCGTCTTGGTGTCGGGAAGGCGCAGAAGACGCGCCGCGGCCTGGCTCCCCATGGTGTGCAGCGCGTGGCGCGTCAGTTGGAAGAGGGGGGTACCGCTACTTCACTCGAGGCGCTGGCACATGATGCCGGCATGTCGGCCTCTCAACTCATCCGCCAGTTCAAGCAACACTTCGGCTTGACGCCACACGCGTACCTTCTCAACAGTCGCGTGCAATACGCCCAGCGGCAGTTGAGGCGTGGCGAACCATTGGCGCAGGTTGCGGTTGACGCCGGCTTCGCCGATCAGGCGCACTTCCAGCGCGCCTTCAAACAGCATCTTGCGGCAACACCCGGCCAGTACCGCAGTCAGGTAGCGAGCAGGTAGACAGCGCTCGCTGCAAGCAACGCCGACATGCTTCGGTTGAAGATGCGCATGCGCTGTGCGTCGTAAAGGTATTGCCTTAGGCACCCGCCAGCCCATGCCCAGGTGCCGACCGACACGAAGCAGATCAAGAGATAGATCGTCGCGAATACCGTAATGGTCCACGCGTTGCCGTCTGCTGCGAAGGCGCTCATTCCGGCGAATGAGGCGAGCCAAGCCTTGGGGTTGAGCCACTGCATCAGGGCACCCGCCAACATTGATGGCGGCTGAGCCTTCGCGGTTTGGTTCAACTGACCATCATCACGCCAGAGCAGTATGGCGAGATACAGCAGATAGCCGATCCCGGCCAGTCGAATGCCGACCAGCAGCACCGGCCAGCGCTGAAGCAGTTCCTGCAGGCCTGCACCGATGGCGACCAACAACAGCGTGAAACCGGCTGCCGCACCAAACGCATGGGCAATGCTTGGGCGTAGCCCGAAGCGAGCGCCGCTGCTCATGGCCACAAGATTTACCGGGCCTGGTGTGATGGATGTAACGAGCGCGAATGCGGCCATGGAAACCAGAACGGACATGATCGACCTCAGGGGTAGGGCGTTCAAGCGTGCCGGGGCTACGTTCGGTTGTATTGAAGAAAATCAGCATGCATACCGGCCCCGCTCGACGCGACGTACCTACCATTGAGCCGTGGCAATAATTCGGTCCTGCAGCCGGGCTAGACTACCCGATGGGGCGTCGTTTGCAGGCGCCAAATCAGGGAGCTTTACATGTCTGTTCTATCCGAATTCCGGGAGCGCTACCTCGTGCGCTTCTGGTCGCCGATACCGGCGTTCGTCGCGCTGGGCGTCGCCTCTGCCTACTACTTCGCTATCACCGGAACCTTCTGGGCCGTTACGGGGGAGTTCACCCGCTGGGGTGGGCACGTGCTGGCCTGGTTCGGCTACCGACCTGAGGAATGGAGCTACTTCAAGCTTATCGGTCTGCAGGGTACGCCACTCGACCGCATCGATGGCGTCATGATCGTTGGGATGCTGCTGGGTGCACTGTGTACGGCGCTGTGGGCCAACAACGTCAGCCTGCGCTGGCCCACCAGCCGCCGCCGGCTGGTCCAGGGTTTGGTAGGAGGCATTATCGCCGGCTTCGGTGCGCGTCTTGCCATGGGCTGCAATCTGGCTGCCTTTTTTACCGGTATACCGATGTTCTCGTTGCACGCATGGGCGTTCATGCTGGCGACAGTGGGCGGCGCCTGGGTTGGTGTGAAGATATGCCTACTACCATTTCTTAGGATCCCGTTGAAAGTCGGGGCGCAAGCGAGCTCCCTATTCGGCGATCCGGATGCGCTCAAGCGACGCGCGTCGATGCAGGCGCGGATTGGGGTTGGGGTCGCACTCATCGCCGTCGTGTTCGCTGCATGGCGATTCAACGTATCCGTGGCGCTTGGCATGGCGGTTCTGTTCGGGGTCGTTTTCGGTGGATTGATCGAGCGCGCGCAAATCTGCTTCACGAGCGCGGCGCGCGATCTCTGGACGACGGGTCGCTCACGCGCTGCCTACGGCATCCTGTTGGGGATGGCGGTGGCCTGCGTTGGGACGTTTGGGGCGATCAGCCTGGGCGCGAGTCCGAAAATATTCTGGATGGGGCCAAACGCGATCATTGGCGGGTTGCTGTTCGGTATCGGCATCGTAGTTGCTGGCGGGTGCGAGACCGGCTGGATGTACCGCGCGATGGAGGGCCAGGTTCATTTCTGGATCGTCGGCGTGGGCAATGTAATCGGCGGGACGCTCGTCGCGGTTTACTGGGATGAGCTCGGCACCTCGCTCGCCCTGCCTTATCCCCGCGTGAACCTGCTCGAGACCTTCACGCCGGCCTCAGGCTTGATGCTGACCTTTGCCGGGCTCGCGATTGCCACGTGGCTCGTACACCTCAACGCACGTCGTTTCACTTCAAAAAGGAATTCACCCGATGACTCAGCCCAAACCCGATCTGTCACTGGACTTGCGCGGTGAGCACTGCCCCTACAACGCGATCGCCACGCTCGAAACGCTCGACACGATGAAGCCGGGCCAGGTCCTGGAAGTCGTCACGGATTGCTCGCAGTCCGTGCATGGCATTCCGGAGGACACAACGGCGAAGGGGTATAACTGTCTGGCTGTCGAGCAGCACGGTCCGCTGTTTCGCTTCGTGATCGAAATTCCGCGCTGAGCGCAACGCAAACAAAAAGAGCCCTTCAGGGCTCTTTTCAGTTGCCGGTCAGGCATGCAGGCGCTAGATCAGGCATCCAGCCGTTCGGCCGTGAACCGCCGACTCGGATTGACGATCTCGTCACGTGCAGCGATCAGCGGGAGGTCGCGGTTGCCAGGCTGGGTGCGGGAGACAAGCGCGTATAGCGCACTGACCGCATGGGCCGCGGCGTCGTGTATGGCAAAGCCGTTCAGCACCTGACCGAGCAACACGGCGGAAAAGACATCACCCATGCCGTTGGGCAGTGGTTGGAGATCGACGTAAGGCGTCTGCACGATCCAGGCTTCGCTCGCGGTAACGACAAGCGTACTGAGCTTGTCATCGGGCAGGTCGGGCGTACGCAAGCTGGTAATGACAATGGTCGACGGCCCGAGCCGAGCGGTGCTACCGATCAGCCCTCGCGCCGCGCTGATTGCCTCTTCGGTAGTAACCACGGTTTCGCCGTGCAGCAGCTCGAATTCGTAGTGGTTGGGGGTGATGACGCTTGCCTCGCCAAGGCCACGGCGACGGAGAAATTCGGGGATCCCGGGGCGCACGAACACGCCACGGCCTACGTCGCCCATGACTGGGTCACAGAGGTACAGCGCATCGGGACGTTGGCGGCGGATCTCCTGAACGACGCTCAGAATCACTTCGCCAATCGCCGCGTCCCCCAGGTAACCAGACAATACCGCCGAGCAGCGTGCAAGCACGCCTCGGGCACGCAGACCATCCAGCACATCGTTGATATGTTCGGGAGGAAACACCTGGCCCTTGAACTCACCGTAGCCGGTGTGATTCGAGAACTGGACCGTATTCACGGTAACGGGCTGGATGCCGAGCAGCTGCAAGGGCAACACGGCGGCTGCATTGCCGACGTGGCCGTAGGCGACATGGGACTGGATGGACAGGACGAGGGGCGCATCAACCGCGACGGTCATCGAACGGGCCTTATGTCAGGTGGGAGAGGTTCATCCTAGGCGTTGCGAGTGGGTGCGTCGAGTGACGCGTTGGCCTCAGGCATTTGGATACAGGCCACTTTGATCGATACGCACAAAGGCAATGCGAAATGCCATGTCGTTCCTGCACAAATAGATCTATTTGTTAAGGTAGCGCCCGGCCGTATTGAGCCTGTAACCCGACCGCCTGTTCCGGCGGTCCGTTTTAATTAAGGATGTGTGATGAGAAAGGTAGTGCTGTTCCCCGCGGCGGCGTTGGCTGTAGCTTTGCTTGCCGGCTGTGCGGATGGCCGTAGTCCGCTGGACTACGAAACAGGCACGTATGTAGCGCCTGAAAAGATCGAGCAATTGAAGGCGACGAAGGCTAGTCAGACTCAGGTCGTCAACGCGATTGGCTACCCCAGCAACAAGACCGAGGTGTCCGGTAAGGAAATCTGGAAGTACGAGTACAACCTGATTACGGCAATTCCTTTCGTGGGTCAGAACAAGTCTGAGGCGGCCGTTTTCGAGTGGAGCTCGTCTGGCAAGCTGCTCGACGCCTACAAGACGAATGGCGGAAATGGCTCTTCAAGCAATCCGCTGCTCAAGGCTGCAGGCATGTAGTGTCCCCGGGACCGCGCCGCTGCGCGGTCCTCCGGCGAACACTGTAGACTTTTGGAATGTATTGACGCCGCGTAGTCATGGATCGCTGTCATTCTGTAAGCCTCTCCCATGAGCTATCCAGGCTGCGGCAACGGGTCACTCCCAGCAAACGCGGACAATGGCGATGCTTCATGTCGATGCCAGGCAGCCGTTTGCTGGTACACAGTCGACTTCATCCAGTTTTGACAAGGGCCTTCAACCCAGGGATCAACGTATGGCAATCAACGATACTGTCCGACCCCACCCATCTGCCTATGGGCGTCTGCGCATCGCAGCGTGGCTCGAAGGGCTGACCCTGCTCATCCTGTTATTCATAGCCGTACCTCTCAAACACCTTGCCGGCCATGCTGGGGTGGTTTCTGCGATGGGGCCGGTGCACGGGGTCGCGTTCCTGTTCTACCTTTGGCAGCTTACGTCAGCTTCGCGGCAGGGCCACTGGCCGGTGGGTCGTCTGTTTGGTTTTTTCGTATGCGCTTTCATCCCGTTCGGCTTTTTGCTGTCGCTGCGTGCCCTGGGGCGCATTGAGCGCTGACTAAAGTCGGAACCGGGTCGGTGAATAGGGCGTAGGGTCGATATACGGGGTTTCGCCTCCCAGCAGCTCGGCCAGCAACCGTCCGCTGGCCGGTCCAAGCGTGAAGCCCTGATGCGCATGACCGAAGTGAAACCATAATCCGCGGTGTTTGGGCGCAGCGCCTATAACAGGCTTCATGTCGACAACGCACGGGCGCGCGCCCAGCCACGGTTCCTGCTCAACGGGATGGCCAAGGTCGACCAGCTCACCCACGGCACGTTCGGCCTTCTTCAGCTGGAGCGGCGTCGCGGGTGCACCCAGTGCGGCGAACTCAGCCCCAGTCGTCAACCGTAAGCCCGCGTCCATCGGCGCGAGCATGATGCCGTTTTCCGCATCCAACAAGGGCATGGTGAGTTGTGGGTCGGTCCGGTAATGGCGGTGGTAGCCGCGTTTTACGAACAGGGGAAGCTGATACCCGAGCTCATCCGTAGCCTCCGCCGACCATGGCCCAAGCGATATCACGGCATGCTCAGCTGTGACTTCGCCGCTATCGGTATTCACTGCCCAGCCCGCACCGTGTTGGCGGAGCGTGGCCGCATCCCCTTGTTGAAAGCGACCGCCAAGCCGCTCCAGTAGGGCAGCGTAATGCTCTACCAAAGCGCCAGGACTTCTCACGGTCCAGGGCTCGAGCCAGTGGATGGCGCCCGCCATGGGTCGCTTGAGGCTCGGTTCAGCCGCCGCAAGGGCGGTGCTGTCCATGACGGTGTGAGCGATCCCGTATTCCAGGCTTTCGCGTTCGGCCTCCCGTTGAGCGAGTTCGAACGCCAATGGCGTGCGAAAGCCCAATCGCCAGCCTTCCTTGCGAACCAGCGGCGTCGCACCCGACTCCTGAATGAAAGGCGCGTGTTCACTGATGGAGTGGGCAATGAGGCGGCTCCAGGCCAGGGCGATCTCCCGGTAGCGCGGCGGCGAAGAGTGCCACCAGTAGCGCAGCAGCTTGGGTGCGATCCGCGGCAAGGCGTCAAGATGGTAGTTCACATCGATGCCGGCCTTGCGCATTGCCCTGAACAGCAGCGCGAAATCGCGGGGAAACGGGTAGGGCTCGACTGCCTCACGCTGAATGATGCCCGCATTGCCATAGGACGTTTCCTGACCTGGCGGGCGCCTGTCAACGAGCGTCACGCTGTGACCGCGTTTCACCAGTTGCAATGCGGTGCATACGCCGATCATTCCGGCGCCCAGTACGATGACTTCAGAAGGCATATGACTCGACCGTCCCTTGTTCGCTAATTCGAGTGTAGACCAAGCCACCAGAGCGCTGCACCGCGTGTCTGGGGATAATCAGGGCGGCTGACTGTTCAAGCCGTCGTGCGGGTCTCAGGACCTTCCGCAGATCGATTGGGCGGGCGTTGAAGATCCAGGCTATTTCACGGTATTTGGAGAGAATTGATCTGCCATCTGAACGATTGCGCTACGGTGCCCCCGGATGAATCCAAAGAACGCCTGGGCCACTGGCGACAGGTATTTGCCGCGGGGATGCGCGACACACCAGCTCCTCATGAGAGGCAATTCGGCGACGGGCAATTCAGTGAGGATGCCGGCATCCAGTTCACGCCGCACCGCGTGACGGGGCAACAGCGCGAGTCCAAGACCGGCAATGGCCGCTTCACGCTGGGACTCGGTCGAACCGATCTCCATGGTTTGAGCGAAGTGCGCGCGCTTCTCGTGGCAGTACGCCTCACATGCACGCCGAGTGCCTGAGCCAGGTTCACGCACCAACATCGGCCACACCGTAAGATCCGTCAAGCTCAACTGCTCTGCCAGCGCCAGGGGATGATCGGGGGCGGCAACCGCAATGATCGGATTTTCAAGGAAGGGCAGGAAGTCCAGCGATACTTCGTTCGGCAGCTGAGACATGATCAGCAGGTCATCACGGTCGCCGCTCAGACGCCGGATGGCCTGGGCATGATTGACCACGGTGAGGCGAAGGGTGACATCCGGGTGGCTCTGTTTGAACGCGGCGAACAGGTGCGGAATGAAGTACTTGGCGCTCGATTCGATTGCCAGGCCAAGCTGGCCCTGTAGTGAACCGCGCAGATCCGACAGCTGCATGTCCAGGCTTTCCAGCCGTCCGAATATGTCCTGGCTTGCCTTCCGAAGCGCCTCTGCCGCTTCGGTTAGGTAGAGCTTCTTGCCGATGTACTCGAACAATGGTTGTCCTACCAGCTCTTCCAGCTGCTTGATTTGCAGGCTCACGGCTGGCTGCGTCAACGCCATTTCTTCTGCCGCGCGGCTATAAGACAAGCTGTCGCACACAGCCCGGAATACCTGGAGCTGGCGAAGCGTCATTCGAAGCAGGGTTTTACGCACTTCAGGCACCTCTCGCTGTGATTCGGCCTAACCATAAGCAAAAACTTATGCCTATCCCAATAATTATTCATTTTGGTTAATCCCTACAGGCGCGTAGTGTCGTTCACAGGCCCCTACAGAAGTGCAGCTGACGCCCTTGGGCGCTTCGTTGAGCAAGGTGGCTCCTCATGGCCTTCAATAAAAACAAGGCAGGTAAACCATGATCGAGGGCGATAGACCGTGATCAAGAAAATCCTGATCGCCAACCGTGGCGAGATTGCAGTCAGGATCGTGCGCGCGTGTGCCGAAATGGGCATTCGTTCGGTCGCGATCTATTCGGAAGCGGATCGTATGGCGCTTCACGTCAAGCGTGCAGACGAAGCGCATAACATTGGAGAGGACCCGCTGGCGGGTTATCTCAATCCTCGCAAACTTGTGAATCTGGCTGTGGAAACCGGCTGCGATGCCTTGCATCCCGGTTATGGTTTTCTCTCCGAAAACGCCGAACTTGCCGAAATCTGCGCCCAACGGGGTATTCGCTTTATTGGCCCCAGCGCCGACGTCATTCGCCGGATGGGGGACAAGACCGAGGCGCGGCGTAGCATGATCGCAGCCGGCGTACCCTGCACCCCAGGCACCGAGGGCAATGTAGCGGATCTCGACGAGGCGCTACGGGAGGGTGACCGGATCGGGTATCCCGTGATGCTCAAGGCCACGTCAGGCGGCGGCGGGCGAGGTATTCGTCGGTGCAATTCCCGTGAAGAGCTGGCACATGCCTATCCACGCGTGATTTCCGAGGCTACCAAGGCGTTCGGCTCGGCCGAGGTGTTCCTCGAGAAGTGCATCGTCAATCCCAAGCACATCGAGGCGCAGATTCTTGCGGACAGTCACGGCAATACCGTGCATTTGTTCGAGCGGGACTGTTCGATTCAGCGACGCAATCAGAAGCTCATTGAGATTGCCCCCAGCCCGCAGCTGACACCAGAGCAGCGCGCGTATATCGGTGATCTGGCCGTGCGCGCGGCGCAGGCCGTAGGTTACGAGAATGCCGGGACCGTGGAGTTTCTGCTCGCCGAGGGCGAGGTGTACTTCATGGAGATGAACACCCGGGTGCAGGTCGAACACACCATCACTGAAGAAATCACTGGCATCGACATCGTTCGCGAGCAGATCCGCATTGCATCGGGGCTACCGCTGTCGTTTCAGCAGGAGGACGTCCAGCACCGCGGTTTTGCTCTGCAGTTCCGGATCAACGCTGAGGATCCCAAGAACAACTTCCTGCCTTCCTTCGGCAAGATCACGCGCTATTACGCACCGGGTGGCCCCGGGGTGCGTACCGATACGGCCATCTATACCGGCTATACCATTCCGCCGTTCTACGACTCGATGTGCCTAAAGCTCGTCGTTTGGGCGTTGACGTGGGAGGAAGCGCTGGATCGAGGTTTGCGAGCCCTGGATGACATGCGCGTCCAGGGGGTTCGGACGACCGCACCGTACTATCAGGAAATCCTTCGTAACCCGGAATTCCGCAGCGGGCGCTTCAACACCAGCTTCGTGGAAAGCCACCCCGAACTGCAGAATTACTCGATCAAGCGCAACCCGTCGCACCTGGCCATTGCCATCGCCACGGCTATCGCCGCGCACTCCGGTCTGTGAGGAAAGAACAATGAGCAAGAAAATTCACGTAACCGACACCATTCTGCGCGACGCCCATCAGTCGCTGCTGGCAACCCGCATGCGCCTCGAAGACATGCTGCCCATCTGCGAGAAGCTCGATCGCGTTGGCTACTGGTCACTGGAGGTATGGGGCGGCGCAACCTTCGACGCCTGCGTACGCTTTTTGAAGGAAGACCCGTGGGAGCGTCTGCGCGCCCTGCGCGAGGCGCTTCCGAACACGCGCCTGCAGATGCTGCTGCGCGGTCAGAATCTGCTGGGTTATCGGCATTACAGCGATGACGTCGTCGAGGCCTTCGTGGCGCGCGCGGCTGATAACGGCATGGATGTGTTCCGCATCTTCGACGCCATGAACGATGTGCGTAACCTCGAGACCGCCATCAGGGCCGTCAAGAATACCGGCAAACATGCTCAGGGCACGCTGTGCTACACGACCAGCCCCGTTCATACCGTGGATGCCTTCGTTGCACAGGCCAGGACGATGGCTGGACTTGGGGTCGATTCCATCGCCATCAAGGATATGGCGGGCCTGCTGACGCCGTTCGCGACAGGCGATCTCGTCAAGGCGCTCAAGGCCGAATTGACGCTTCCTGTTTTCATTCACTCGCATGACACCGCAGGCGTTGCCAGCATGTGTCAGCTCAAGGCGATCGAGAGCGGCGCCGACCATATCGATACTGCGATTTCCAGCATGGCGTGGGGCACGAGCCATCCGGGTACGGAGTCGATGGTCGCGGCATTGCGCGGCACCGAGTACGACACGGGCCTGGACCTGGAGCTGCTCCAGGAGATCGGCATGTACTTCCATGCGGTGCGCAAGAAGTATCACCAGTTCGAAAGCGATTTCACCGGCGTTGATACGCGTGTGCAGGTCAATCAGGTGCCGGGCGGGATGATCTCCAACCTCGCCAACCAGTTGAAAGAGCAGGGCGCGCTGAATCGCATCAATGAAGTGTTCGATGAGATTCCCAAGGTTCGAAAGGATTTGGGCTACCCTCCTCTGGTTACGCCCACTTCGCAAATCGTTGGTACCCAGGCGGTCTATAACGTGCTGGCGGGTGAACGCTACAAGACCATCACCAATGAGGTGAAGCTCTACCTGCAGGGGCGCTACGGCAAGGCGCCGGGGCAGATTTGCGAGCTGCTGCGCAAGCAGGCCATCGGCAGCGAAGAAGTCATCGAGGTTCGGCCGGCAGACCTGCTCAAGCCTGAGCTGGATCGGCTACGGTCCGATATTGGCGACCTGGCCAAGTGCGAAGAGGACGTGCTGACGTTCGCAATGTTCCCAGACATCGGTCGCAAGTTTCTTGAGCAGCGGGCAGCTGGCACGCTGGAGCCTGAAGCGCTTCTGCCCATCCCAGAGCCTGGCGCTGCCCCAGCAGCTAGTGAGGGTGTCCCGACCGAGTTCGTTATCGATGTGCATGGCGAAAGCTATCGAGTCGATATCACTGGCGTGGGTGTTCGAGGCAGTGGGAAGCGTCAGATCTACCTGACCATCGACGGCATGCCCGAAGAAGTCGTTTTTGAATCACTCAATGAGTACGTCGGTGGTGAGGGGGCCAGTGGCAAGCGCAAGCAGGCCGCGGCCCCGGGTGACGTCAGTACCAGCATGCCGGGCAACATCGTGGATGTGCTGGTGAAGGAGGGTGATACGGTCAAGGCTGGGCAGGCGGTGCTCATCACTGAGGCGATGAAGATGGAGACTGAGATCCAGGCCCCCATCGCCGGGACGGTGAAGGCGATACACGTCGGCAAGGGAGACCGGGTTAACCCTGGTGAGGTCCTGGTCGAAATCGAGGGCTGATCCTGGCCGGCGTGCGCCGGATGAAGATGTCCCCTTCAGGCGCGGTCCGATGACCGCGCTTTTTTTTGCGTGTAGTAACGCTGCCGCCTAGGCGCGATCGAGCATGCCTGGTGTGCAATGTGCAGATAGGGAAGGCTCTGCGTTGGCAGGTGTGGCTTCCGTGCTTATGCATGACCCAAAGCAAGGCTGTCTTGTGCATCCAGTTGGGCAATCGAGAATCGGAACTCGCAGGTGAGTCGGGCTGCTATCAGTCGGGCTGTTGTATGGCATCGCTTACGTCGTTGCAACCAAGGTCGTCGTAGAAAGACTGCGGTACGACAACTAAGCGTTTTTCACGATAACGTTGGATGGCATGACTTTCTGAGTATCTGCGCCGAGCCTGATACGTCTGACCCTACTACTAAAAGACTAGCCAAGCGCTCTGGTAACGCTTCTTGCTTGATAACCCCCTGATAAACCTCACGAAATTCGAATTTCGTTCCTTCTTGACGTACTTTTGAACCCCCAAATAAATCTCGAAAGTGATATTGACAGTCTGCTCGGCGTGTCACATATTTGCCTCAATTGCTGTACGACAACATACAGCGACGCCATACCTACAACGACAAGATTGGGCATTTCTATGAAGATCACTCAGGTAGACGTTCGCGTCTTTTCCTATCCCACCCGCCGCGCCGTTGATAGCGCCGGGCACGCCCACCCGGGCGACGAGACCCTTGCACGCATGGCAATGCTGCTGATTCGCACCGAAGACGGTGGGGAAGGGTACGCGTTTGGCGCACCTGAATTGATTCGGCCACATGTCATGGACGGCTTTGTTCGCAAGGTCCTGATCGGACAGAACGCCATGGATCGCGAAAAGATCTGGCAAGACCTTGCACATTGGCAGCGCGGCAGCGCGCAACAGCTCACTGACCGAGCCTTGGCGCTTGTCGAGCAGGCGCTGTGGGACTGGCTGGGACGCCACTTCAAGCAACCGGTCTACAAGTTGCTCGGCGGCTACCGGGACAAGGTGCTCGCCTATGGCTCCACCATGTGCGGCGATGACATGCCGGATGGGCTGTCGACGCCCGAAGAGTACGGCCAGTTTGCCGAAAAACTGGTACAGCGCGGCTACAAGGCGATCAAGCTGCATACGTGGATGCCTCCCATCTCGTTCGCACCAGACGCACGCATGGACGTACGTGCCTGCGCCGCCGTGCGCGAAGCAGTTGGCCCCGATATTGCGCTGATGCTTGATGGCTACCACTGGTACAGCCGGACAGATGCGCTCTACATCGGCCGTGAGCTCGAGAAGCTGAACTTCGCCTGGTTCGAAGAGCCGATGATGGAAGAATCCACCGAGTCCTACGCATGGCTCGCCGCCAATCTGGACATCCCGGTCCTGGGGCCTGAGTCGCTCGGCGGCAAGCACCTCAGTCGTGCGTCCTGGGTCACGAACAAGGCGTGCGACATCCTCCGGGCCGGCGTTGCAGGCGTCGGTGGCATTGGCCCATGCATGAAGGTCGCGCATCTGGCCGAATCGTTCGGCATGAACTGCGAGATCCATGGCAATGGGGCGCCAAACCTGGCCGTTGTCGGTGCGATCATGAACTGCGACTGGTACGAGCGCGGCTTGCTGCACCCGTTCCTGGAGTACGACGACGTACCCGCCTACCTAAACAGCATCGTCGACCCGATGGACCGCGATGGCTACGTACACCTGCCACAGCGTCCGGGTCTGGGCGAGGACATCAACTTCGGATACATCGAGGCGAACACCGTACAGGCGTACTGACGTCCGCGGCTGCGCGACGTTTCGAGAGCATATAAATATAAGAAGGCCATCTCATGATCAAACCACTATCACGTCTGGCGGCCAGCCTGTTGGCGGCCACTTTGACGCTAGGCGCCGCTTCGGCAGTACAGGCCAAGACGCCGGCGGATCAGCTCATCGTCGGGATGAGCATGATCAACCTGCTGTCTCTGGACCCTGCAGCCGCCACTGGCCTGGACGTGTCCGAGGTCAATGCCAACCTGTACGACATGCTGCTGATGCAGGATGCGTCCGACCCAGACACCCTGGTGCCTGGCCTTGCCGAGCGGTGGGACATCAGCGACGACCACAAGACGCTGACGTTCCATCTGCGCAAGGGCGTGAAGTTTCACTCCGGCAACGATTTTACTGCGCAAGATGCAGCCTGGTCATTCCAGCGCGTACTCAAATTGAACCTTGCGCTGGCCTCAAGCTGGAAAGCCTACGGCTTCACTGCTCAGGACATCGAGCAGCAGGTCCGCGCAGCCGACGACTACACGCTGGTGGTGGAATTGCCCCGCCCAACCGACCCGGTGCTGGTGCTCAATACGTTCGCCACATCGCCCAGCGCGTTCATCCTTGATAAAGAGGAAGTGCTCAAGCACGAAAAGAACGGCGACATGGGCGCTGCCTGGCTCACCACCAATGCAGCCGGCAGCGGGCCCTTCAAGTTCAACACCTGGCGCGCCAACGACGTGATCCTCATGACCCGCTTCGAGGATTACTGGGGCGGGCCCGCAAAGCTCAAGCGCGTGGTCATGCGCAACATGACCGAGTCGCAATCCTTGCGGTTGATGGTCGAGCGTGGCGACCTGGATATTGCACGCGGGATGTCAGCGCCCGATATCGAGGCGGTCAGCCATTCCGATAGCGTAAAAACCCAGACCGTGCAGCGCGGGACGCTGTATTACGTTGCGCTGAGCACCAAGCAGAAACCGTATGCCGACGCGCGCGTGCGCAAAGCGGTGCGCTCACTGATTGACTATCAAGGCATCAATGATGTGGTCATGCCGCATTATGGCGTCCTCAATCAGCGCCCGATGCCGCTGGGCTTGCCTGCACGCCTGGACGACCCGGGGTATAAGCTCGACGTCGCTGGGGCCAAACAGTTGCTGGCTGAGGCCGGTTATCCAGACGGCTTTGAGACCACCATCCGCGTACTGGCTGAGCCACCCTTCATCAACATCGCGTCCAGCCTGCAGTCCACCCTGGCGCAAGCCGGTATCCGAGCGCGGATCGTGACCGGGACTGGCACACAGGTTTACGGCGCAATGCGCGAGCGTACCTTCGACATGATCGTAGGCCGCGGGGGCAGCGGCGCCGAACGCCATCCGCATTCAAGCCTGCGCAACCTGATTTACAACCCGGACAACCGCGATGAGGCGAAGCTCACCAACTTCCAGGGCTGGCGCACCTCGTTTTACAGCCCGCAGTTGAACGGCCTGATCGAACAGGCGGTTGTCGAGGCCGACCCGAAGACGCAGCTGGAGATGTACCACACCATCCAGAACGTCTACGACGAGGAAGTCGGCGCCATCATGCCGATTTCGCAGATGACTGACACAGTGGCGATCTACCACGACGTGAGCGGCTATGTCGGCCATAGCGCAGCCACCACGCGTTACAACGACGTACACAAGGAACGTTGAACAGGCTGGCGGTCATCGCCGCCAGCGTGCACGCGTAAGTCGCGATCATTCGGGAGTCTTGAAAATGTTTGCTTCCACTGCGTCTTTCTTCGGTACGAGACTTGGCGGTACGTCTCGTCGCTTTGGCGCGATGCTCATGACCCTGTTGGGCCTGCTCGCATTGACCTTCTTCATCGGACGGGTCATGCCGCTCGATCCGGTCCTGGCTGTTGTCGGTCCTGATGCGGACAGCTCCACCTATGACCAGGTCTACCATGCAATGGGGCTGGATCGTCCGCTGCTGGTGCAGTTCTGGATCTACCTGCAGGATTTGGCCCACGGTGACTTCGGTAACGCCCTGCTGACTGGCCACCCTGTCATCCAGGACATCGCACGCGTGTTTCCAGCGACCATCGAACTGGCCACGCTAGCCATCATCTTCGGCGTCGTGATCGGCCTGCCTTTGGGTGTGTTCGCTGCGGCGAACCAGGGCCGGGTAGGGGATCACATGGCCCGCGTGATCAGCCTGTTCGGCTATTCCACGCCGATCTTCTGGCTTGGCATGATGGGTCTGCTGGTGTTCTACGCATGGCTCGGTTGGGCCGGCGGCGCCGGGCGGATCGATCTGGCCTATGACGGACTCGTGCCATCGGTTACCGGCCTGCTGCTCATCGACACGGCGCTCGATGGTGACTGGGATGCCTTCGCCAGCGCACTCAAGCACATCCTGTTGCCTGCATTGATCCTTGGGCTCAACTCCGTCGCCTACATCAGCCGGATGACCCGAAGCTTCATGCTCGAACAGCTCTCCCAGGAATACATCATCACCGCCAGGGTAAAAGGCCTGTCGCGGCGAAAGGTGATCTGGGGTCACGCGTTCCGCAACATCCTCGTACAGCTTTTGACGGTGGTTGCACTGGCCTACGGCTCGCTGCTCGAGGGCGCAGTCTTGATCGAGACGGTGTTCGCCTGGCCCGGTTTCGGCCAATACCTCACCAGCAGCCTGCTGCTGGGCGACATGAACGCCGTCATGGGATGCGTGCTGGTGATCGGCTTCATCTTCGTCGGCCTGAATCTGCTCAGCGATGCGCTGTACAAGGTGTTCGACCCCCGCACTCGATAACTGCAACACACCATGTAGCCCTTCAATAATTACAACAGGGACACTCGCATGAAGACGTTTCGCTCCACGCTGCTCGGCGCCATGTTCGGTGCGCTGCTGTGCACGGTACCTGCGCTTCCGGCACTGGCCAAAACACCGAATGACCAACTCGTCGTTGGCATGAGAATGGACAACCTGTTCTCGCTGGACCCGGCCAACGCGCCCGGCCTGGACGCCTCGGGCATCAATGCCAATCTGTATGACACGCTGATCCTCCGCAAGGATGGAAAGCCCGACGATTACGTCCCGCAGCTGGCCGAACGCTGGGATATCAGCGAAGACGGCAGCACGATCACGTTTCACCTGCGTGAAGGCGTGCGTTTTCACTCAGGCAATACCATGACCGCCGAAGACGTTGCCTGGTCGCTGTACCGGGTGATGAAGCTCAATTACGGTCTGGCAACCACCTGGAAGGCGTACGGGTATAGCGTTGAGAACATCCAGAAGCTGATTCGCGCGGAAGGCGACTCGACCTTGGTTGTTCAGATCCCTCAGCCGACCGATCCACTGCTGGTGCTCGACACCTTCGCCACGTCCCCCAGCGCCCTGGTGCTCGATCGCCAAACCGTGCTCAAGCATGAGAAAAACGGTGATCTTGGAGCTGCCTGGCTTGTGACCAACGAAGCAGGTACCGGGCCGTTCACCCTCACGACCTGGCGCGCCAATGACGCGCTGGTGATGAGCGCTTTCGCGGACTACTGGACCAACCCCAGCAAGCTTAAGCGCGTGGTGATTCGCCATATCACCGAGTCCCAGTCCCTTCGCCTCATGCTCGAGCGCGGCGACCTGGACATGGGGTATGGCATGGCCGCTTCTGACGTACAGGCGCTCGCCGCCAAGGGTGACCTCCAGATCCAGACCCTGCCACGCGGCACGATGTACTACGTCGCGATGAGCATGAAGCAGGCGCCCTTCGACGATATCCGCGTACGCAAAGCCGTTCGCTCGCTCATTGACTATCAGGGTCTGGACAAGGTCGTGATGCCTTATTACGGCACACTCAACCAGCGCCCGATGCAACTGGGCCTCGATGCTCGACTGCCCGATCCGGGCTACACAATGGATGTCGAGGCCGCGAAAGCGCTGCTGGCCGAGGCAGGCTACGAGAAAGGGCTCAAAACCACCATTCGGACCCTGGCGGAGCCGCCATTCGTGAACATTGCAGCCAGCCTGCAATCGACACTGGCGCAAGGCGGCATTCAGGCCAACATCGTCACCGGTACCGGTAATCAGGTGTATGGCGCCATGCGTGCGCGCAACTTCGAGATCATCGTGGCCCGCGGCGCCGAGCGCTATCCGCACCCCTATTTCAGCCTGCGCACATTCGCCTACAACCCCGACAACCGCGACGATGCGGGGATTGCCAACTTCCAGGGATGGCGTGCCTCGTTTCAGGACGAGCAGATAAACACCCTCATGGACAAGCTGGGCGTCGAGCGCGACGAAGACACCAAACTCAAGATGTTCCATCAGGTTCAGGAGCGCTATGAGGAACTGGCCGGGCCCATCATGGTGATTTCGCAAATGACCGATCCGGTCGTCAGCGCAGCAGACGTGAAGGGTTTCGAGGGCGCGGACGCCGAAGCGACGCGTTACCTCGGTGTGTACAAACAGCGTTGAGGTCCTGGGCGCTGACCGCGCCCGGACCGATCGAACAGATCTCGGAGGCACACCATGATTGGCAATATATCTTCCACCTCGACGACCAAGCCGGCGGACGAGCAGTCGCCGGTGACCGTTCTGCAGGCACTGCGCCAGAGTTCGGCGCGGGTGTTCTACCATTTGCTGCGCAATCCGATGACGCTGATGGGGTCGGCGGTTGTAGCGCTGCTGGTGCTGGTAGCGATCTTCGCTCCGTGGATCGCGACGCACGACCCGATCGCGCAAAACCTCGGCAACGCGCTTCAGGCGCCGAGTGCAGCCCATTGGTTCGGCACTGACGAATACGGTCGCGACGTCTTCAGCCGGCTGGTCTACGGCTCGCGTATCACGCTGTACATCATTGCCCTGGTGACAGTAATCGTCGGGCCAATCGGCCTCATGGTCGGCACGGTATCGGGCTACTTCGGTGGCATCGTGGATGCGTTCTTCATGCGCATCACGGATATCTTCATCTCGTTCCCGAGCCTGGTGCTGGCCCTCGCGTTTGTCGCGGCTCTTGGCCCAGGGCTTGAGCATGCGGTCATCGCGATCGCCCTGACGTCCTGGCCACCCATTGCGCGTCTCGCCCGCGCCGAAACCCTTTCATTACGCAAGGCCGACTTCGTGGTCGCCGTTGAGCTGCAGGGTGCATCCTCGTCGCGGATCATCCTGCGCCACATCGTACCGATGTGCCTGTCCTCGGTGATCATCCGCCTGACCATGAACATGGCCAGCATCATCCTCACCGCGGCCGCGCTGGGCTTCCTTGGCCTTGGCGCCCAGGCACCGCTACCGGAGTGGGGCGCCATGATCTCGACCGGGCGCCGCTACATGCTCGAATGCTGGTGGCTCGTCGCCGTACCGGGGGCAACCATCATGCTGGTGAGCCTTGCCTTCAACCTGCTGGGCGACGGTCTGCGCGACGTCCTCGATCCACGTAGCCATTAAGGAGGCAGCATGTCTGCGATCAAACTCGACGTTCAGGACCTCTGCGTACGCTTCACCAGTGGCCGCAAGCAGGTCGATGCCGTCCGCAATGTGTCCTTCACACTGGGCCGTGAAAAGCTCGCTATCGTTGGAGAATCCGGCTCTGGCAAATCGACCGTGGGGCGCAGCCTTCTGCGCCTGCATCCCGCCAGTGCATCAATCACCGCGAAGACCATGAGCCTGGGCGATGTCGATCTGCTGCGCGCCAGCGAGAAACAGATCCAGGCGATTCGCGGCAAGCGTATCTCCATGATCATGCAGGACCCGAAATACTCGCTCAATCCCGTCGTCCGCGTTGGCGACCAGATCGCCGAGGCCTTTCTCGCCCATCAGCGTGCCAGCCGCGCCGAAGCGCAAGAGCGCGTGCTCGACATGCTGGACAAGGTCCACATCCGTGATCCCAAACGGGTGTACAAGCTGTACCCACACGAAGTCTCGGGTGGTATGGCCCAGCGCATCATGATCGCCATGATGGTTATTACCAATCCGCAGATCATCATCGCGGACGAACCTACTTCCGCGCTGGATGTGTCCGTGCGGCGGCAAGTCCTGAGCGTGCTCGATGAATTGGTCGAAGGCCGCGACATGGGGCTGATCCTCATCAGTCACGACCTGAACATGGTCCGCAGCTTCTGTGACCGTGTGCTGGTGATGTACTCCGGACGGGTAGTGGAATCCATTGCCGCCTCCGATCTGGACAACGCCAGACATCCCTACACGCGCGGCCTGCTTGATGCGCTGCCTTCGCTCGATAAACCGCGTCATCGCCTGCCGAGCCTGCAGCGCGATCCCCAATGGCTGAATGTGTGAGGAAGACGACCATGGCCATGATCGAAGTGGAATCTCTGAATCTTGTATTCGGCTCAGGTCCCGAAGCCAATCAGGTGTTGCATGACGTAGACCTCTCGGTGGAGACCGGTGAGTCCTTCGGTTTGGTGGGCGAGTCAGGCTCGGGCAAGACGACCGTGTTGCGCTGCCTGGCCGGCCAGTACCGGCACTGGACAGGGCGCATTCTCATGGACGGAAAGCCCATCAGCGGCAAACTGGATCTTGCCCACTACCGCAAGGTGCAGATGGTCTGTCAGGACCCGTACGGTTCATTGCATCCCCGCCATACGATCGAATCTGCGTTGCAGGAGCCGTTGAGCATTCACGGTATTGGCGACCGCTCCAGACGGGTGAGTGCCATCCTGCAAAAGGTCGGGCTCGGTGACACGTTTCGTGCCCGCTACCCGCACCAGCTCTCTGGCGGCCAGCGCCAACGCGTCGCCATTGCGCGCGCGCTCATTCTTGAGCCCCGCGTGCTCCTGCTGGACGAACCCACCTCGGCGCTGGACGTATCCGTCCAGGCCGAAATCCTCAACCTGCTCGCCGACCTTCGTGAGCAGGAAGGGTTGACCTACCTGATGGTTACCCACGATCTGGGTGTGGTCAGCCACCTCTGCGACCGCCTCGCGGTGATGCAGCACGGGCGCATTCTTGAAACCCTGGAGAGCCCGGCCCTGGCACAGGATCGAGCCTCGCACGACTACACCCGGATGTTGGTCGCGTCGAGCCGAGACCCCGCGCATATGCAGGTGACCTAGCACCCTGCGCGTAACGCTTCACCCGGTTTGAACTGACGAGGCTGCCTGACGGCCCCGGCGGGTTCGGCCGGCCTAAAAAAACGCTGCTCCTAAAAAAACCGAGGAATGGCCTCTGTGGCCTCGCTCGGCCAAAAAAACGGACTTGGGTCCACAACAACAAGAAGACCGACATCATGAAAAACAGCACACGCGTTTCCATCGCCGCACTCGCCCTTGCCATCTCGGGCGCTGCCTTCGCCGACACCGCGTCGATCGACTTCCGGCATTCCTACAACACCGACAGCCGCATGCACTCGGATCGTATAAAACTGAATTACCGGATGGACAACGGGCTGGGATTCGAAGGGGAGCTCAAGTACAAGGTCGCGGGGGATCGCAAGGACAAGGCCTTCGACAATACCGTCAGTAATGGCCACGAATTCATCGTCAGCTACCAGTACCGGATCGCGCCGAATGGGGTACTGACCCCCGCCTTCAACATCGAAAGTGACGAGAACAAGACCTCGTACAAATGGAACCTGAAGTACCAGCACAAGCTGAATGAGCTTTTTTATGTGGCGGGCCGCTACCGTTACCAGCACGAGCGTCTCGACCGGGACAAGATCGATCGCAACGTGGCCGATCGGGGCAAGGATAACCACAACATCAACCGGTTCGATGCGTGGCTTGGTTTCACGCCGGAAGGTCCATGGACCGTCGAGTACCAGTTCTCGTACTTCGATACGGACTACATCCGCTACGACAACAAGAAGTCCGACTACGAGCAGAATCTGATCACGCGTTACCGCATCAACAAGAATTGGCGGCCGTTCTTCGAAGTGGGCGATATCAAGGTCACATCCACTTCTGATGACCGTCAGCTTCGTTTGCGCGCCGGGGTCCAGTATCAGTTCTGACCAGATGTATCCATCCGGTCGTGTTGGGCTGGATCGAGTGACACGGGCGGGTCACCTGCAGTTGCAGCGGCCCGCCTGGGCGGTCAGCCAAAGGCGACACCCTGAATCGGCTGGGATCGCAGCCCTTCAGAGGGTGGATGGCTTAAGCAGACGGGCGCCGGGGCCTTCTGCTCCGAGCGTGTCATCAGGGTTGCGTAATGGACAGTCAGCGAGCGAAAGACACCCGCAACCAATGCATCTGTCCATCTGGTCCCGCAGCTGAATCAGGCTTTCGATACGCAGATCGATCTCGTGGCGCCACGCCGTTGTAAGGGCTTTCCAGTAGCTCGCGGTCAGCGCCTCGTCCGTCGGGGTGGAATCCAGATGGTACTTGGTCAGCGACGACGGAATGCCCCCACGCTGCGCCACGCGAATCACGGCGATGCGCCTGAGAACACTGCGTGGGTAACGCCTCTGGTTTCCATCGGTCCGCCAGGACTGGATCAGGCCCTTGGACTCATAGAAGTGAATGGTCGATACCCTAACCCCACTTCTTTTCGCAACCTCACCAACCGATAAATCGGTAGCCATTGCGTCCTGTCTCCTCGGCTGCGCCGTCTCCGGCTGGGTGTTCATCTATGGACCGCCCTTATAGCGAGACGCCGTCTTGACCTCAACTATCGTTGAGGTATTAGCCTGCAGATCGCCCGGCACTGCAGCGCAGGCTGGCGCCTATTTCAAGACCTACGAGAGGACTGATCAACATGAAAGCCTGGTACAAGGAATCCTTGGACGCGCCGCTGATTTGCATGGACGTACCTGACCCCGAAGTCAGGTCCGGTGCGGTCGTTGTCGACGTGCTGGCCGTTCACGTGCCTGCCTATCTCATGTCGATGGTGAACAGCACGGCGATACCTCTTCCGGTGCCGTTGGTGTTGGGAGCAGGCGGCGTTGGCATCGTCCGCAAGAAGGCGGCTGATGTCTTCAACGTGTCCGTTGGTGACGTAGTGGCACTGGATTGTCTGGTCTCTTCCGGTGATCCGGAGCGACCCGAGGATGTCCTGATGGGGCTGGGTGAAATTGGCGGACGAGGTGAAGAAACCGATGTCGTGAAAGCCATGCGAATTCTGTGGCGTAACGGCACGATGGCTGAGCAGGCCGTATTACCCAAGGAGGCGGTTACCCGCCTGCCAGGTGCAGAGCGATACGAAGATCTGCATCGGTTGGCGTTTCTGACCTGGTTGGGCATTGCCGGGGAGGGTGTCACCCGATCCGGTCAGCAACCGGGCGATGTCGTCGCAATCCTTGGCGCTACGGGCCAGATGGGCGGGGCGGCGGTGCTCGTGGCCCTCGCAAGGGGCGCGTCACGCATCGTTGCTGTAGGGCGGAACGACGCCGCCCTTGAAAGGCTATCGTCCTTGGACCCGCGCGTGGTGCCCGTCAAATTGACGGGTGACGTGAAGGGTGACGCAGCAGCCGTCACCGCTGTCGCAGGCCCGCCTCATGTCGTGATCGATACGATGGGTGATGCAGACAATGCCAACGCCATACTGACCGGTATCGAATCTATACGTGATGAAGGGACCCTGGTGCTGATGGGCGGGGTTCGCAGCGATATCCCAATCCCGTACGGCGATGTCTTGCAGCGAAGGCTTACCATTCGCGGATCACGCATGTATCGCCCCGGTACGCTGCTTTCGATCTGGCGCATGGTCGAGGCCGGGCAGATCGACCTGGCCAACGTCGGAATCGTGAATGCCGGGATCGACGATCCGGAAGGGGCGGCACGGCTCGCCCAGCAAACGCATGGTTTGAATATCGTTGCGTTGGCGTCCTTGTCATCCTGAACGAGGCTGCGTGGCAGGCAGCGCTCGGCTGGTTGCCACGCTACGCGTGAGTGCAATTCGCGCCATGTCGGTGAGGTGTCCCGGTCTGCACGCGGGGCCGAAGCGAGTCGCAGTCGTTCCGGCGCCACGCTCCGTTTGGCGGACTGACGTCAGTCGCTCTCGGTACCGTTCGCCGCGCGCGCCTTGATAAGCCGCTGGCGACTGTTGATCAGGTGAAGGAGCATCGCCGCGCGGGCCGAATCGACATCGCGGCTGGCAATGCACTGGTAAATCATCTCGTGCTCATTTACCAGGTTGTCCTTGTAAGCCTGGGCATCCGAATGGGCAGCGAATGCGGAGGTCGGCCCACTTCTCGGTATGAGCTTGGAGCCCAGATGCTTCATGACATCGAACAGATAGGCGTTCTGCGCAGCCTTGGCAATCTTGAGGTGAAACTGGAAATCTGAGCTGATCGGGATGCCAGCCGCTGTCGCCTGGGCTGCTTCCTGCTGAAGCGTATCGAGCGCCTTGCGAATTTCTCCGAGCGAATCCGGCGTATGGCGCTGAGCCGCGAGACCAACGGAGGCCGTTTCCAGGCTCATTCGCAGTTCCAGCAGCTCCATGATGTCGTCGGGCGTCTCGATCGTGGCCGGCCCAAGAGACATGGGTGTGGCGGCTGGCATATCGCAAACGAACGTGCCGACACCCGGACGTGTTTCGACGAGGCCGGCAACCTGAAGCCGGGAGAGGGCGTCGCGTACGACCGTGCGGCTAACGCCTTCGGCGCGCATGATGTCCTGCTCGGCGGGCAGCTTTTCGCCGCGCTTGAGTACGCCGTCGCGCATGAGATTGGTGAGCTTTTCGACGAGATTCTCGGCGAGACGATTGCGCTGCCTGGGGGGCGCCGGTTTCCACAGGTAGTCGGTTCGGGGCGTCGGTTCGCTTATTGTCATGTAGTCGTGCCGTCCGTGTCCGGCCCTCTCGGCTTCGCCGAATGGAATGGACGCTTATGGTAACAGCTCAGCGACCCGGCATGATCGCGCAACCACCCGCAACGCGGGCGGATGGCATGAATGGTTACAAACGGTAGCGATCAAGCCGTTCGGGCGCTATCCGCGGACGCAGCCGGTGCTTCGAGGGATGCACGGAAGAGCGCGGCGACGAGGTCGGTCTGGCTGACGATACCGATCAGCCGGTCATGCTCATCCGTGACGGGCAGGCGATGATTCGGTGCATCGGCGAGAGGATCGATCAGGTCGTCAATGAACGTGTCGGGGCGTACGGCGGACACGGGCGCAACGTGTGCCTCGATAGTCGCGGTCGGCTCGAGCCCGGCAGCCAGCAGTGACTTGAGGGTCAATACACCGATGAATGTATAGCCATCGACCACTGGCAGGCTGTCGAGCCCGTGCGCCCTCATGTCGCGAAGTGCGTCCTCGACCGACGCGTTTCCTGCGACGTAGACCAGATCGCGGGACATGATGTCGTCGCAGCGCATGCCGCCGAACCGGCGACGATAGGCGCGCTTCTCGGTTTCGTAGAGGATTGCCTCGAGATCCGCCTGGCCGATGTTCAATTCGAGGTGATGGGCTGAGAGCGCGTCACGAACGTCATCGGAGCGGATGCCGACACGCTCCTGAGGCAACGGGTCTGCCGTGTTGGTCCGCGACTGGACGGGCACGGGTAGAGGAAGCGGGTAGTTACGCTTGAGCAGGGCGTTGAACATCAGCGCGATCAGCACGATCGACAGGCAGCTCAAGCCCACTGGAACGAGAGCGAAATGATAGCCGAGGTGACTGATCGGCTCGCCGCCGAGTACGGCAGTCATGGCCACCGCGCCGCCCGGCGGATGTACGCAGCGGCAGAAGAACATCGCGGCTATGGCGATCGAGCCCGCCACGGCTGCGGCCAACCACGTCTGCTCGATGAGATGGGCGCACGCGACGCCGACAAGGGCAGACAGCATGTTGCCGCCTATTATCGACCAGGGCTGGGCCAGCGGGCTGGACGGAACCGCGAACAGCAGCACCGCGGATGCACCCATAGGTGCGATGAGCCACGGGCTCGAGTCGCCCAGGGCGAACCGGCAGATCCAGGCGGTGACGGTCAGGCCGATAAACGCGCCCAGGCAGCTGAGAAACTGCTCGGTGAAAGGCGTATTTTGAGGGCGCGGCATGAAGCGTTTCAGCCACGATGCAATGGGCGTCACGGTGTACTTCGCACTCTATTGGGGCGGAGAAGTGTAACAATTGCACCAAGATGTTGCGAATACCGTTGTCTCACTGGTTGTTAACTGGCTGGTTGCATCCATGCCGGTCATTGGCACCTGGAGCGAGGCACGTCAGTGAGTGCCGAGGAGGCTGCATTCCGTCAGCCGCAACCGGTCCTGCTCATTGGTCATCGTTCCCATCGCTCGTTGATACGCCCTACGTGCGACGTGTTCAGCAGCAGCTTTCGTCGCGTTCGATCCATTGTTGGCCACGGCGGCAAGCATTTTCTGCAGGCGGATGTTCAGTTCGAGAGACCCCGCTCCATCTCGTTCGAGTCCACCGAACCCATCTTCGACCAGGTCCTGCTCAGTCAGCGGCACGACGGTCAACCGGGTATATCGGAGTTGTGACGGTTCGAGCGATGCCGTCTGAACGAATAGGCGGGCAAGGGCAGCCAACACCGCAATCGCCGTTCCGCTATCGTTGACGGCAGGGGAGAGCGCCCGTTGAGCGATCTCGCCCAGGACCAGCAAGCCAAAGCGCGGGTCCTGGGCGAATGAGCGTTCGTCGTCGATATGAAATGCATCGATCAGCTGCTGGCGTGAGGCACCATCCGTGCATTCCGTGTCCAGTACCGCGAGCGCGACACTGGGATCGACCCAACTTCCTGGTCTGACGCGAACGTGGCAAATACCGCCACATTTCTCCATGACTTCATCAACCGTACCGACGTCGACGGACCTGACGTAGCCTGCCTTTGTACCGTGGATCGGCCAGCCGTGGACGGTGGACGGACCGCAGGCAGCGCCCAGGAACGGTTCCTGGCGGTGTTGTTCGAGTGCGCGTAACGCCACCCGTTCGACCCGGCCGATCGTATCCGCCATGCGCCCGAGTGAGGCAAGGGTCTGTAGCCAACGAAGCAACGCAACGATAACCCAGCCCGTCATCAGCACGGTGCCGACCAGCAAAACGAAGCGCCCTGCCGGGCCGTAATAGCCGATGCCGAGCGCAAGCAGTGCGATGATCGCGTAGATGAATGCCGCGATGAAGCTGGCGATCGCTGACTGAGCGCTGTCATCTTCCATCATCAGCCGCGTGGCACGGGGTGTCGCCCCATTGGATGCCGACGAGAACGCACCCACAAGAATTGAGAGCGAGAACGTCGTCACTGTCAGCATGCTGGATGCGATGATGGTCAGCAGGTTCTGGAGCGTCTCACGCTCTATGCTGGGCAGCCCGGATTCAGGCAGATAGGTGTTGGCGAGTGTGCCCAGCAGTGCAGCGGCGGTCGCCACGAGGCTCCATAGGGTCGGCCGGAACCAGAGCTGGCCTTTCAGACGAGCCAGTAAAACCTTGAGGGTGAACATTGAAAACCGCTCCAGAGCGAGGCCTGCAATCGACCTCGCACGCCTGGAGAGAGTTTCGAACGGTGTCGCTTACTCTTGCATCGCTCCGCCGGCCAGCGCGCACAGCTGGATAGGGTCGATGATCTCGATTTCCTTGCCTTCGGCTGCGATCAGCCCTGTCTGCTGGAAGCGTGTGAACACCCGTGAGACGGTTTCAACGGCAAGCCCAAGGTAGTTGCCGATCTCGTTGCGAGACATGGAAAGACGGAACTGATTGGCCGAGAAGCCGCGCGCCTGAAAGCGTGCCGACAGGTTGACCAGGAAGGTTGCGATCCGCTCATCCGCCGTTTTCTTGGAAAGCAGAAGCATCATTTGCTGGTCATCGCGAATCTCGCGACTCATTACACGCATCAGCTGCCGACGCAACTGCGGCAGTTGAAGTGCCAACTCATCGAGACGCTCGAATGGGATCTCACAGATCGATGTGGTTTCGAGCGCCTGGGCGGACACCGGATAGCTTTCGCCGTCCATGCCTGACAGCCCGACGAGCTCGCTCGGCAGGTGAAAGCCCGTGATCTGCTCTTCGCCAGCATCGGTGACGCTGAAGGTTTTAAGCGCGCCTGAACGCACGGCGAACACCGAGCCGAAGGTGTCGCCCTGGCGAAAGAGCAATTCGTTTTTCTTGAGAGGGCGCCCCCGCTTCACGATGTCGTCCAGGGCGTCCATGTCTTTCATATCGAGCGAAAGTGGCAGGCACAACGGCGCGAGGCTGCAATCCTTGCAGTGAGCCTGGTGCGAAGACCGGGCGTTCAGTGGATCGGACATTCGAGGGGTTCCATCGGTGATCGAGGTCACAGAGAGTAGCGCAGACATAGGCCTTCTGTCAGTGTGGTCATTATGGCATCACGGCCTCTTTCGGGCCGTTGGGAGTGGACGTTTGAATTGATCGAATCGCACCTGCGCAGGGCTGGCAACAGCCGCGGCGCGTCAGATGACCCGCGAATAGCGACGGTTTCCCGCTTCAATGAGGTACCGGTCGAACAGCATGCAGATCGAGCGAACGAGCAGGCGACCAGCGGGCCGTACATCGATACCGTGTTCATTCAGGTCCAACAGCCCATCGCGCGCCATCTGTTGGAGTGACGGCCAGCAGTCCGAAAAATAGCTGCGGAAGTTGATGGCGAAGCGTTGCTCGATCTCGCTGAAGCGCAGCTGAAACGCGCACATGAGCTGCTGGATCACCGCTTGCCGGACCTTGTCATCCTCGTCCGCGCGCAGGCCGCGTACGGTGGCGAGCATGCCGTTGTCCAGGCTGGCCTGATAGCGGGTCAGGTCCGTATCGTTCTGGCAGTATACGTGTCCGACCTGGCTGATCGCAGAGACCCCGAGGCCGATCAGGTCGCAGTGACCATGGGTGGTATAGCCCTGGAAGTTGCGATGGAGCGTGCCATCCTCCTGAGCGATGGCCAATTCGTCGTCGGGCAAGGCGAAGTGGTCCATGCCGATATAGCAATAACCTGCGTGGGTCAATTGCTCGATGCTGCGTTCGAGCATTTCCAGCTTCTGCGCAGGTGACGGCAAATCAGCCGCATTGATTCGGCGTTGCGGCATGAACCGCTCAGGCAGGTGGGCATAATTGAAGACGGAGAGCCGATCCGGCTGCAGCGCAACGATCTCGTCCACCGTGCGGGCAAAGCTGTCGGGCGTCTGCTTGGGCAGCCCATAGATGAGATCCAGGTTGATCGAGCGGAATTGCAATGTCCGCGCAGCCTCGATCAGTGTCCGGGTTTCGTCCAGACTCTGCAGGCGATTGATTGCCTTCTGTACGTCGACGTCCAGATCCTGGACGCCGAGGCTTACGCGATTGAAACCCAGTTCTCGCAAAAGACCCATGGTCGACCAGTCCGCTTCGCGCGGGTCGATCTCAATACTGAAGTCGCCGCCGTCCACCAGCGTGAACCGATCACGCAGCGTAGCCATCAGCCGCCGCAGCTCATCGTGATTCAGGAACGTGGGTGTACCACCGCCGAAGTGCAGCTGCTCGACGCGCTGGCGGTCGCTCACATGGCACGCGATAAGCCCAATCTCTTTCTCGAGTCTGTCCAGATAGCCCTGAGCCCGGCTGCGGTCCTTGGTGATAACCTTGTTGCAGGCGCAGTAGTAGCAAATATGGGCGCAGAACGGGATGTGCACGTAAATCGACAGCGGGCGCGAAGCACGCTGGCTGTCGCGTAGGGCGGACAGTAAGTCGAACCCGCCGACGCGATCATGGAATTGAACGGCAGTCGGGTAGGAGGTGTAGCGAGGGCCGGCATGGTCGTAACGACGAATCAGGTCGATATCCCAGCGGATGGCGTCGATCATGACGGTGCTCCGGAAAAACAGCGAATGCCGCTAGTCTAGGAGCCCCATCACGAGGCACCTTGATCTAGATCAAGGCGCCTACGGTACGGGCGATGCGCTTGGTCAGGCGGCCACTGCCCGGCGGCTTCTGGAGAGCATCGATACCACCACAAAGCTTGCCAGGGCTACCCCAAGGCCAAAGTAGATCGGCGTGTTGGCCGCCATGCCATCCTTGATCATGAAAGCGACCACGGTCGCGAAGCCCAGCGCCATGCTGCAGATCGCGCCCGCTGTCGTGGCACGCCTCCAGTAGATCGCGCCGATGAGCGGAACCAGCATACCGCCCACCAACAGGTTGTAGGCGACGGTCAGTGCGCCAATCACGTCACTGATAACCAACGAAATGCCGAGCACGACGATGCCGAGAATGAATGTCCAGCGGCGGTTTTCATGAGCGTTGTCGTCGCCTTCATCGCTCCCGGCTCCGGTGAGCAGAGGCAGGACGTCTTGCGAGAAGCTGGTCGATGCAGCGAGTAGACCGGCCGCTGCGGTTGACATAAGCGCCGCCAGCGCCGCCGCGATGACCAGACCACGGATACCGTAGGGCAGGCTCAGCTGCACCACGCTGGCGAAGGCATTGTTCGGATCGTCAATGTCCGGGATCAGTACATGCGCGGCCATACCCACCAGAGCGCCGGCGAGTCCGTAGAGCACGCAATAGATCCCGGCAGCAGTGCCGGCGACCGTGGCGACACGCTGGCTGCGCGCCGTAAACACGCGCTGCCAGACGTCCTGACCAATGAAGATGCCAAAGAAGTAGATCAGGAAGTAGGTGATGATGGTGTCCCAGCCGATCGCGGTCGGGCTGAAGAAGCTGTCGGGAAGGGCTGCGGCAAGTCCTTCCAGTCCACCGGCTTTCTCAACGGACAGAGGCATGAGCAGAAACACCATACCGACAGTCATGATGAGGAATTGCACCACGTCTGTCAGCGTCAGCGACCACATGCCCCCTAGCGTTGCGTAGACCACCACGAGGCCGCCGCCGCAAAGAATGGCGATCCAGAACGGAATGCCGAAGAGCACCTGCACGATCGTGCCGATGGCGATGACTGATGTCGCTGCCAGCATCAATGCATAGACGAGCATGACCATCCCGCTTGCGTGGCGGGCGGCAGCGTTGTAACGGCGTTCGAGCACCTGCGTGACGGTGTAGATCCGTAGTTTGAGCAGCGGGCGCGCCAGGAACAGGCTGATCCCCACGATGCCCAGACCTAGTGCGGCGCATAGCCAGAAACCGGAAATGCCGTAGACGTAGCCTAGGCGAATCGTGCCAATGGTGGAGGCACCGCCCAGCACGGTTGCGGCCATGGTGCCCATGTAAAAGCCGGGGCCGAGGTTACGGCCTGCGACCAGGTAATCTTCCCGACTGCGGGCCCGGCGCATTCCGAACCAGCCCAATGCCGCCATGGCGGCCGCGTAGATCAAGACGACAGCAATATCCAATGACATGATCGGAATCTCCCTCGGCCTTTCTTGTAGTTGAATTTGTCATGGCCAGCGCTGCCGGGAGACGGCGCTGGCGGCCGGCCAGCACGGCGCTGGCCTGATGTACCCAGGTCGTGCCGGTTAGCGGCGTACGACGCCAGGCAGGACGCAAAGCATTTCGTAGAGCAGATTCGCACCGAGCAGGGCGGTGTTGCCGGTGGTGTCGTATGGCGGGGAGACCTCGACCAGGTCGCAGCCAACGAGATCCAGTCCCCAGCAACCTCGGATGATCTCCAGCGCCTGTATGGTGGTAAGGCCGCCAACCTCTGGTGTACCTGTGCCGGGTGCCCAGGCCGGGTCGATGCCATCGATGTCGAAGCTCAGGTAAACCGGGCCACCGCCGACCTGCTCGCGCACTTCTGCCATGAGCGGCGCAAGCGACTTATGCCAGCACTCTTCGGCCTGCACGACGCGGAAGCCCTGGTCCCGGCTCCAATTGAAATCATCTGCGGTGTAACCCTGTGCCCGCAAACCGATTTGCACGACACGATTACAATCGAGCAGCCCTTCTTCCCGTGCGCGGCGGAACGTTGTGCCGTGGGCGATCTTCTCGCCGAACATGTGATCGTTGACGTCGGCATGCGCGTCTACATGGACCAGTCCGACCGGCCCGTGCTTGCGAGCGATGGCACGCAGGATCGGTAGCGTCATGGTGTGGTCGCCGCCCAGGCTGAGCGGAATGAGGTCGTGCTTGAGAAGCGCGTGGTAGTGCTCTTCGATAATGCGTACCGAATCCTTCAGGTCGAAGGTATTGAGGGGCACATCGCCAATGTCGGCCACCGAAAGCGAGTCGAACGGGGCAGCGCCCGTGGCCATGTTGTACGGGCGAATCATGACGGACTCCGCGCGGATCGCGCGCGGACCGAAGCGGGTACCCGAGCGCAGTGAAGTCCCGATATCGAGCGGTATCCCGATGAACGCGGCATCGAGGCCCTCCGGGGATTCCAGATGGGGCAGGCGCAGCATGGTGGCGATACCGCCGAAGCGAGGCATTTCATTACCGCCCAGCGGTTGGTGGAGGTTTTTTTCCATCGTCATTGTTCCTCTTTCCAATCGTCGATGACCTGATTCTGAGAAGTGCGTCCGCAAAGAAGAATCGCCAGTTTCAAAAACTTACTTCATGATTTTGTGAAGTATCGGGGTTCAAGGGGGAAGGCGATGTCGATGTCCGCGCTGGATCTGCGGCAACTGAGGGTGTTTCTTGCAGTCGCCCGCCATGGCGGCTTCACGGCTGCGCAGCAGGAGCTCAATCTCTCGTCCTCCGCGATCAGCACCTACATGAGCCAACTGGAAGAGAAGCTGGGGTTCGTCATCTGCCTGCGTGGGCGAGGCGGATTCCGCCTGACCGAAAAGGGCGAAGCCCTTCACCGCGAGGCGCTTCGCCTGTTCGATGAAATGTCATTGTTCGAGCGCTATACCGGCGCGCTCAAGGGCGATCTCACGGGGACCTTGAATGTCGGTCTGATCGATTCGACCGTCAGCGAGCGCGCACTATCGATGGCTGATTGCATCGGCGCCTTCACGCAAAAACATGTTGGCGTCCATATCAACTTGTCGATCCATGGCCCGCGAGAGCTGCAGAACGGCGTTCTGGAAAATCGTCTGGATGTCGCGATCGGCGCCTTCTACAACCCGGCGAACGGGCTGATCTATCAGCCGCTATACCGCGAACAGCACTGGCTGTATTGCAGTGACCGCCATTCGCTGTTTCGCGAGACTGACGTTACGATCGAGCGCGTGAGCGAGCAGCGCATGGTAGGGCGTGGCTATTGGAGCCAGGCGGAGCTGGCGCGCCAGGGCCTCAAGCAAAGCGCCGCGACTGTCGAGAGTATGGAAGCGCAGCTGATCCTGATCCTGTCAGGCGGATACCTCGGCTATCTGCCAGAGCACTACGCGGCGTCCTAGGTGGAGCAGGGACGCCTGAGGGCGATGCAGCGAGCCTCGTTCGGCTATCAGGCTCCATTCTCGATGATTGTCCGGCGGGGCCGCTCACGCGAACCCCTTATCCAGAGCTTCCGTGAGCTGGTGCGAAGTTCGGTTACATCCCCGCTACGCTCAGTAAACGCATGAACGCAGGGTGGGCTATTTCCGCACCCACTTGCCGTTGACCTGAATGTATTGACCGCCGGGTGTGCGCTCAAGCGCCTTCTGGCCAGCGATCGCCTCGACGTCGCCGAGGCCAATGCCGTTTTGCTGGGCGACCTTCTGATACTCGGCGCGACGGGCCTGGTTGATCAGGTCGGCGATCTCCTGCGCGCGGGCACCAGGCTGGACCACGCCAAGATAGCCATTGGGCTGCTCACCCACCAGGCCGCTGTCCTTTGCCCCACTGAGTGAGGACATCGCTTCGTTCAGGCTCATGGCCAACGCCGGCAAGCTGATGCAGGCAAGAAGGGCGGCGGTCAGTGCAAATTTCCAACGCATGGGCAAACTCCTCAGAACAGGCCGCTGGATTCGTTGATGATCCCATCCAGGGCCTTGTCGACCTTGATGTAGATTTCGTGTTCGATCTTCACGTTCAGGTTGATGTTGATCGGCTCGTTCGGCACCGCCAGTTGAACGGTTGGCGTGCACGCGCACACGATCAGGGCGGCCAGCAAAGCGCAGGGCAGGCGCAGGCTCGTCACAGGGTTACCTCCTTGGCGCATCGGCCGGTGCATTTCGCCGCTGCAGGCGTTCCTGCACGCGACGCTGAATGGTTTCGCTCACCCGGTCGGTAAGCTGCAAACTGGTCAACAAGGCCGGAATGTCCTCTTCCAGATTCACGTTGAAGTTGATTTGACGCCCTTTTTCGAACGAAGGATTGCTGCCTTCCAGTCGAAGGGCCAGTAGCAGTGTGCCGTCTTGCCGGTAGTCCACGCCACTGTTCAATACGCTGTAGCGGAAGTCATCAAGTGCGTCCGCGACGAGCTTCATGCCCGGATTGCTTCGGCCGAGTGCTCGTATCCGTTCGGAACGAAAGCTGAGCAGCCCACCGGGTGTCCGCGCCGCAACGCGACCGTTCTCGATGATCGGTCCTGCCCCGGCGAACCGTACCGGCAGTTCCCCATCCAGCACGCCTGTACCAGTCAGACCCTCAGTCGGATAGAGCCGCAGCAATTCGGCCAGGTCCATGCCGGTCATGTGGATGTGCGTCCGGCCGGCGCCGGTCGAGAAGTTCCATGCATCAGGGGCCAGGGTGAAGCGCCCCTTGGCGAAGCTGAGCTCGGCGCGGTCCCAGCGAAGCGTGCCGCTGGCCGGTGTATCAAGCCGGGCCTCATAGTGGCCGGAAGCGGCAGCCGGGCCGATGGGCATGCCGGGGTTGAGCTCACGGACGCGTAAGGTCGGGAGTTCGATGCGCATGGCATCCTTGCCGATCGTAAGGTTCGCCTGGGCCTCGACGCCTGTCAGGTCGGTACGGTCATAGGTGCCGTCCAGGCCTGTCGCGTCAATATCAAGGCTCACATTCAGAGGGCGATCAGCCGGTAGCGCCAGCGAGCCTTTCCAGCGCAGACGGCCGTTCCCGAGCGCAAGTGTGGCAGGCCATGCCTCGAAGGTGGCTGCCAGGCTGTTCCCTGCACGAAAGAACACATCCTCGCCTTTCACGGCAAGGTCGAGCCCTTCGGCCTTGTTCGTCAGCTGGATATCGCCCACCAGGCCGCCGTCGTTGCGAAGCTTCCCATTCAAACGCTGTGCATGCATATTCCCAGCCGCATCGCCCGCCCATTGCCAGCCCTGAGGCTTGACGACAGAGTGCCGCAAGTGTCCGGTGCGCACAGCTGCTGTCCCCTTGAACCTGAGCGGTTCGTCGTCACCGACGAAGGATGAGGTGATCGTCAGGGCGTTCAACTTCGCAACGACCGATTCCAACGCGACGGCTGAGGAGGGCTGATCCCCGATCGTCAATCGTCCAGCCTGAATCACTGAGCCTGGTTTCAGGCTCAAACGCAGCCCGTTTGTATCGACCGCGGCGTCTCCCAGCAGCTTCGTGTCAACGGACTGTGCGCTGAGGGCGCCCACCGCGAGGGTCGAAACCTTACCCGTGAGCGTTGCGCTGGGTAGGGTAAGGACCCGCTGAGCCGGGTTAGCCAACGCCGTGGCAGCGAGCCTGAGCGTCGCAGTGCCCTGGGTGCGCACATCGACGTCCAACGGCAAGGTGCCGGCCTCATCGGGCGTGGCAGCGGGAGCTATGCGCGCAGTGATCGCCTCAGGACGGATACCGGTGGGTAGCGTATCCAGCCAAGGGCCCTCTGGCTGGTCGAGACGCAGATTTGCTTCCAGTCGCACGGGCAGCCATACGCCACCGTTGCCCCTGAGTTCGGTATCGGCCAGGCCTTGAAGTCTACCCAGGGACGCAACAGGCCACGCCTTCGGTAACTCTATCCGCGCAGCGATCGTACCCTCGACATCCGCAGGGGACAGCGCATCGAGCGGCCCCGCAGGGAGCGATAACGCCCAGCGTCCCTCCAGTCGAAGATCATCGGGCAAGGCTGGTAGCGCCGGCAGTTCGGCCCATTCGGACGCCCACGTCAGAAGCCAGGGCGCCTCCGGAAGCGTCGGTACCTTGAACGTCCCGGTGGATTGACGGGGTGCGCGAAGATCGATATCAGCCACCAGGCTCGCACGGTCCTGACCGTCGAGACGCAGTGCAGCCTGTAGGTTGGGTTGATCGAGCGGCCCAGTGACGTTGATGTCCACGGCCACAAGATGGCGTTCCCGCTGAAGTTCTACGTACGCCTTCAGTGGCAGCGTGGCGCCAATCGGTCGGTCGGCGCGTAAGCTTCCGACCACCGTACATTGGCCTGCCCGGCAGGGCAGTCGTGCTTCGAATTGATGGACGTCCACCTCGGCTGGCAACCATCTGGGCAATTCGGACAGGTGCTTTATATCCCACTTCGCAGGGCCCTCACTGTTAGCCTTCAAAGAGCCGTGTCGTTCGACGAGTACGTGCTCGGCACTGACCGATGCTGGTAACCCGAATCCTCGCCATCCTACCTGCAGCCCCGTGATTGCCAGTTTCAGGCTACCGTCCGCATCGGTTCGGCGTAGATCGAGCGTACCAATTGCAAGGCCTGTGCGTTGGATTGAGATGCCATTCCAGTCCAGGTCGACGCCCTGTTTACGAAGCAGCGTCCACATTGACGCCCATGCTGCCAATGCGAGTATCAGCAGGAGGGCTAAAAGGGCGATCGCAACCTTGACGGCTCGATGACGGGAGGGGTGGGGTTGCGACACGCGGTCCTCGTATAGGCATGGGTACTCAGGCAGAGGTGCAGCCTAACCCGAGCCGCGGGAAATGTACCGGCCTGAAACGCCTCGATACGGGGCAAGTGGCGGGCATGAATGGGTGCGAGCACGGGTGCGACGGTCGGTCGCTGAATTGGACTTGATTTTTTTGGCCGCCGCTTGGCTTCTGGCCTTCGGCCATATGCCCTGATACGGGGCATCTTATCGACACGGTGATTTTACTTGTGCACATTTGTGTCGCACCGCAGGGCTTGACATTTCGGAAGGCCCGAAAATCGGGCATCCTGGGATAGGTGTTAACTAACCCGTTGATTTATAACGTTATTTTCATATGATGAAAAAATCGTCAATCTAACTCGGGGGCCCATAAGACAAGGGATTCGGCGATTTTCCACCACGTTATCCACTCCTTTATCCACAGCTTCTGTGGATTATTTTCAAACAATTTCTAGATCAGCGCCGGAGTAAACGTGCAAGTGCTCTTCACGAAATAAACCCTATTTTATGAGCGCTTCATCGACATGTGACGGCTCATCAGGGACCTGAGCGCAGCCGGCTTGACGGGCTTCGGTAGATAGTCGCAACCGCCGGCCGTTATGGCGTCGATCAGCTCGGGCCGTCCATCCGCGCTAATCACAATGGCGGGTACGGTGACGCCCGTGGTTTTGCGAACCCAGTTGACCACCGACGTACCGAGATCACCCTGATCAAGGTGGTAGTCTGCGAGCACAATGTCGACCGGGCCGGCGGCCAGTTGTTGCTCGCATTCAGCGCGGTTGCGCGCTACTCGAACGGTACAACCCCAACGCGAGAGCAGGCTCTGCATGCCTGCGAGAATGTTTTCCTCGTTGTCGATGCACAGAACCTCGATGCCATGAAGTTCGGCGCCAACCCTTGGCGGCTGGATTGGCTTCGCTTGTGGGGCAGGGCGCTCAGCTATCGGTACGCTTACACTGAAAACGCTGCCATGGCCCGGCCAGGACCGGACCTCCAGGCGGTGCCCGAGAACGCGGCAAAGGCCATCGGCAATGGCCAGCCCCAGCCCCAGCCCTTTCTCTGCCCGGGTCTGGTGGCTGTCGAGCCGCTTGAACTCCTCGAAGATTTCCTTTCGCTTGTCCTCCGGGATGCCGGGGCCGCGGTCCCATACCTCGAGTTTCAGCCAGCCGTTCTCACGCCGCACGCCTAGCAGCACCTTGCCTTTGGCGTAACGAAAGGCGTTGGTAAGAAAGTTCTGCAGAATGCGGCGCAGCATCTTGATGTCACTGTGTACATATGTGCCGCTGCTGCGCACGCGAAGGACCACGCCCTGTTCTTGAGCCATGACGCTGAACTCGCTGTCCAGGGTCTCGAAGAGTGCTGCGATGGGAAAGACGCTGGTCGTAGGCGCGAGCCGACCACTTTCCAGCCTTGAAATATCCAACAGGTCAGCAATCAAGTCTTCCGCTGAGCGCAGCGCACTGTCGAGTTGTCGCACCAGGACACTGGCCTCGCCACTGAGGTCGTCCTGATGCGCAAGCGCGGCAGAGAAAAGCCGAGCCGCATTCAGTGGCTGCATCAGGTCATGGCTTACCGCTGCGAGAAAGCGCGTCTTCGACTGATTGGCGGCTTCGGCATGTGCCTTGGCTTCGGTCAGTGCGACGTTGAGCTGAGACAGCTCGTGGGTCCGCTCAGCCACGCGTTGTTCCAGGCCCTCGTTGGCCGCCTTGAGCGCGCGTTCCGCTTCCCTGAATTCGGTAATGTCCGTGAAGCTCATGACGAAGCCGCCGCCTGGCATCGGGTTGCCGATGAGTTCAATTACCCGGCCATTGGGGAATAGGCGTTCCGACGTATGCGGAGTTCCCTGACGCATCCAGAACAACCGTTTTTCAACGTGCTCGTCAGCATCGCCCGGCCCGCACAACCCACGTTCGGCGTTGAAGCGGATGATGTCGGCAATCGGCCTGCCCACGTAGATCAACTCTTCCGGGTACTCGAAAAGCTGGAGATACTGGTGGTTCCAGGCCACAAGCCGCTGCTGGTGATCCGCCACGCTGATGCCCTGAGTAATGTTCTCGATCGCGCCCTGGAGGAGGGCTCGGTTGAATTCGAGGACTTCGGACGTTTCATCCGCGATGCGCACCACGTCCTCGACCTGCATCTCACGCCCTTCGATCGCCGCCTTCACCACCGCACGCGTCGATGAGGCGCCCAGCACGCCTGCCAGCAGTCGTTCGGTGTGGGCAATCCACTTACCGTCCGCCGCCTGTCCTGGATCGAAAGACAAACCCTGAGCCGTCGAAAATTGAATGAAGCTCTCTCGAGCGCGCTCCTCACCGACGAATCGGCCCGAAAGGAGGATGAGGTCGGCCACTTGTACGGCGAGCAGGGGACGCTGATTTGGCTGTGGGGCGATCTCCTGGCCTACGAAGCGGCTGGCCTGCCAATGCTCGGAGACGCGGGTCTTCGACAACAGGGAAACGATGGCGAACAGAATGAAGTTGCCGGACAACGAAATCGCAACGCCCCGGGTGAGCGGATCCACATCGAGCCCAAAGGGTTCGTAAAGCAGCCATATCAGGCCTGGGAAAGCGTCCAGCGGCCAATGCATCCCCCGCGCCAATTGGGGCAGCACCAGGACATAGGCCCAGAGCAGGGCGCCCATGGCGAGGCCTGCAAATACGCCGCGACGATTGGCCTGCTTCCATACGAGGGCTCCGATCATCGCCGGCGCTAATTGAGCGATCGCAGCAAATGCGACCTGCCCAATGGTAGCCAGGCTGGTGCTCGGGCCCAGAAGTCGGTAGCAGACGTAGGCCAACAGCAGAATCAGCGCGATGCTGACGCGCCTGGCAGTGAGGATCCAAAGCCGGAAAAGGACGAAGGGGCGGTCTGCGGTACGGCGCCGCAGGAGCCATGGCAGCAGCAGGTCATTGGTGAGCATTGTCGACAGGGCAACGGTTTCGACGATCACCATGCCGGTGGCCGCCGAGGCCCCCCCAATGAAGGCGAGCAGGGCGAGGGCCGGATACCCTTCGGCCAGCGGCAGACTGATCACGAACGAATCGGGGATCACGCCCGGCGGCAGGTGAAGCTGACCGGCAAGCGCAATCGGTATCACGAACAGCGCCGCCAGCACCAGATAACACGGAAATACCCAGCGTGCGAGCTTGAGGTCACGCGCGTCGGTGTTCTCCACCACCGTCACGTGGAATTGCCGAGGTAGGCAGATGATGGCGATGAGGGAAATCCCCACTTGGATCATCATGTAAGGCCAGTTGACGGTCTCTGCCCAGTAGTCCGACAGCCGAGCATCCTGGCGGGCATCGCTGAGCAGATCCGAGAAACCGTCATGCATGATGAAAACGGCGAAGATACCGACTGCGATAAAGGCAACCAGCTTGATGATGGATTCGAAGGCAATTGCCAGGACCAGCCCGCGGTGATGCTCGGTCGCATCCAAGCTGCGCGTGCCGAACAGGATGGCGAAAACCGCCAGGACCAGCGAGATGATCAGCGCGGTGTCCTGCGCTTGCGTGGCGGTGGAATCGGCACTGGCGCCTATTAGTAAATTAACGCCAAGGACGATGCCTTTGAGCTGGAGCGCGATGTAGGGGAGAACACCCACCAGGCAGATCAGCGCAACCACAATGGCGAGTGACTGCGACTTACCGTAGCGGGCGGCAATGAAGTCGGCGATTGAGGTGATGTTTTCCTGCTTGCTGATCATCACCATCTTGTGAAGCACCCAGGGCGCTCCGAGCATCAATAGGACCGGCCCCAGGTAGATCGGCAAGAACGCCCATAACTGCTCAGCGGCTTGCCCGACCGAGCCGAAGAACGTCCAGCTGGTGCAGTAGACCGCAAGCGAAAGGCTGTAGACCCAGGCCTGGAAGCGGGGCGGCAGGGGAGTATTGCGACGGTCGCCATAAAATGCGATCGCGAACAGGGTCGCCATGTAGGCCAGTGCCACGAGGGCAATCAGTCCGATAGACAGTTGCATGCAGTCTCCAAATGCGGCGGCCAGATGCGTGGTGCCCGGGCATGGCCGAGGCTTTAGCTGGCGAGGATCGGAGCAGTCTAAGCGCCGCTCGTCGCGCCGTCACGACAGGCTGGCCTCATCATCCGCATGGCGGCGAACAATTTGAATATGCCGGTCGTTTCGATTGAGAAAATCTTTCCCGGCGAGGCCGCTCTGGGCGCTAAGCTTGTGCGCATCGGCAGATCGGAATGACAGGTCCGAACGGGACCGCCATTCACAGGTCAGAGCCTCTACCATGGTCGAGACCGCCTTGAGTGGCAGCTTCGCCCCTGTTAGCGTGCATCGCCGGATGCCCTTTCGCTCGAGAGATCGCCCCATGTTCGAACCACAGCCCGTCACCTTGCAACGCGGCGCCTTGCGCCTCGAGCCGCTAGCCGAGACGGACGTCGCCGAGCTCGTGAGCCTCGCCGACCGCAACCGTGACGCGCTTCGCTATATCAGTGGGCCGTTGCGCCCCGACTGGTACCGCCAGGCAATTGCCGAGCAGCGGGACAACCTCACTGTGCCGTTCGCTATTCGTATGGGAGACGCGCTGGTCGGCACGACCCGCTTCGCTGACTTTCTTCCGGCGCTTCCAGCCGTCGAGATCGGCTGGACGTGGCTTGACGCTGCCCAGCATGGCACCGGGCTGAATGCGAGCATCAAGTACCTGATGCTGCGTCATGCCTTCGAGAGTTGGAACATGGTTCGCGTGCAGATCAAGACTGCAGCCAGGAATGCCCGAGCGCCGGCGGCCATCGAAAAGCACGGCGCGGTGCGCGAAGGTTTGCTTCGTAACCACCGTCGTCTGGCGGACGGACGCCTGGACGACACCGTCATGTTCAGCATCACTGATCGTGAATGGCCAGCGGTAAAAGCGCGCCTGGAGGCCGGTTTCACCGGCTGATGCATGAACCTCAGCGAACAGGCTCGGTTCTGGCGCGCCAGCGGCGTTCCAGATCTGGAGCTGCTTAGCGCCCATTACGTTGAGCATCGATTCGCACCGCATGCTCACGACAGCTTCGTATTTGCCGTTATCGAGTCAGGTGTCGAGCGATTTCGCTACCGAGGTGAGGATCACTATGCAGACGCCGGGAGCGTCGCGTTGCTCAACCCGGAGGAAGTGCACACGGGCGAGCGCGGCGATGACTTGGGCTGGCGCTACCGCGTTTTCTACCCTTCTACGTCCGCTGTACACGGTATCTTTGAAGAACTTGGCTATAAAAGAAACGGCATGCCCGCGTTCGAGGGATGCCTACGCCGGGACGTCGTTGCCTGCACGATGCTGCTGCGCCTGCACAGCCTCTTTGAAAGCGATGCACCCGTCCTTCTTCAGCAGACTGCCTGGCGTGATGCGCTGCTCTACCTGTTCCAGCGCTATGCACGGGTATCCACACCGCGATTGCCAGGCCATGAGCCGGCCGCCGTTTCACGGGCAAAGGAGCGGCTAAGTGCCTCGCTGTCGGATCCGCCCTCATTGGAAGCGCTCGCAGCAGAGGTCAATCTGTCCGCGTTTCACTTCTCCCGCGTCTTCCGCAGGGCGGTTGGTGTGCCGCCGTACACCTGGCTTTGCCAGCGCAGACTCGAGCAGGCCAAGGTGCTCCTAAGGACAGGGTGCCTGCCATTGGAGGTCGCCACGCGATTGGGATTTTCGGATCAAAGCCATCTGACGCGCCAGTTCAAGCGTGCCTATGGTGTTGCGCCGGGTGAATATCGGAGCGCCACAGCGGTCTAGTTTTCAAGTGGTAGGCGAGCGCGTCATAGCGCCTTCAGCCGAAGCCCTCCAAATGCTGGAAGGGTTGCCGCCCTTGAGTTGCCTTGAACGCCTTCCAGTGGTGACCATGCACAAGAAACTAACGCTGCCCGTCAAAACATGCGCCTCCTGCGGATTACCCTTCAGCTGGCGAAAGAAATGGGCGCGCTGCTGGGATGAAGTCCGATATTGCTCCGAGCGCTGCAGGCGGAATGGTCTTCGAACGTCTTGAGTGGGGCCGAAAGACAAGTCGTTGGTATGGCGGGCGGGCGCGCGATGGCGCGGCCAGCGCTACCCGGGACAGATGCCCCGCTGCCGCCTGTTTCAAGGTAGTCAGGGTTGGTGTGAACCGCGACTCAGCCAGAGATTCAGCATCGACTCAGCTCATAGGCGCACATGTTCACGGTCGCTGCGAGATTCAATGACTCGATCGCACCGCTCCCTGGAATCGTGAAGCGTTGCGCACCCAGCGCGCTCAATTGTTCGCGCGGTACGCCACGTGCTTCGTTCCCGAACAGGAAGCACTCGTGCGAGCTGAAGTTGGAAGACTGCACGGGATCACCCTGCATATCGAGGCAGGCGATGCGCGTGAAGCGGTCGGCCAGAGACTCGAGCGGGACATCCAGCTCCAAAGGCGCATGGAAGATTGCGCCCATGCTCGCGCGGACGACCTTGGGATTGTACGGGTCAACGCTGCCCGGGCTCAGCAGGCAACGAAAGCCGCCGAACCACGCCAGGGTGCGCAGAATGGTGCCCAGGTTACCTGGGTCCTGGACCTCATGCAGGTACACCGCACGCTCTGTACCAGAGGTAGCAACACGCGTGTCTTGCATCGGCACAAGCGCGACGATGCCCTGTGGGGTTTTGGTATCAGCGATCTGCGCCATCTGGCGATCGCTGATCAGGTGCGTCCTGAATGGACTTTCCCAGTTCGCATGGGTATCGGTGACATACAGCTCCGAGCGTTGAAGCTGCACCTCCCGTTCGGCCGCTTTCTGCAGTTCCAGCACCAGATGCTCACCCTCCACCAGAAAGTGGCCGAACTCGGCTCGGTACTTCTTCTGGTGGAGTTTCTTGATGTCGTCGAACTTCATCAGCTGGCGGCCCGTGACGGCTGCACCGCGGCGTCCGTGTCAGAAATCAGGGATTTGGCCAGCGCTTCGGCCACCTTGATGCCATCCACGCCCGCCGAAAGGATTCCGCCGGCATAGCCGGCGCCTTCACCGGCCGGATAGAGACCACGGATATTCAGGCTTTGTAGGGTCTCAGGGTTGCGGGTGATACGCACCGGCGAGGAGGTGCGCGTCTCGATGCCCGTCAGGATCGCATCGTCACGATCGAACCCGCGTATCTGCTTGCCGAAGGCCGGCAGCGCTTCGCGAATCGCTTCGATGGCGTATTCCGGTAGCGAAGGCGCGAGGTCGCCCAGGCGTACCCCTGGCTTGTAGGAGGGTTCCACGTCTCCGAATGCGCTCGACGGCACCCCGCGGATGAAGTCGCCGACCAACTGAGCGGGTGCGCAATAATCGCTACCACCCAACTCATAGGCACGCGATTCCAGTTGCTCCTGTAGCGCCACGCCCGCCAGGACATCGCCCGGGAAGTCCTGCTCAGGGTTGATGCCCACGACGATACCGGAGTTCGCATTACGCTCATTGCGGGAATACTGGCTCATGCCGTTGGTCACGACGCGGCCCGGTTCGGACGTGGCTGCCACGACCGTTCCGCCTGGGCACATGCAGAAGCTGTACACGGCGCGGCCGTTTTTCGCGTGATGAACGAGCTTGTAGTCCGCTGCGCCCAGCTCCGGATGGCCCGCGTATTTGCCGAGGCGCGCCTGGTCGATCATGCCTTGCGGATGCTCGATACGAAAACCAATGGCAAAGGGCTTGGCCTCGATGTGCACACCCTGTCGATGCAGCATGCGGAACGTGTCGCGTGAACTGTGGCCCAGCGCAAGTACGACATGACGGCTACGGAGCGTTTCGCCATTCGCCAATGCCACGCCTTCGAGCTGACCGTTGTCGATCACAAGATCCGTTACCTTGCTCTCGAAACGCACCTCACCGCCCAGCGCGATGATCTCCTCACGCATTGCCGCCACCACTCCCGTCAGGCGGAATGTCCCGATGTGAGGCTTGCTGACGTACATGATTTCTTCGGGCGCGCCGGCACGGACGAACTCATGCATGACCTTGCGTGCGTAGAACTTCGGATCCTTGATCTGGCTGTACAGCTTGCCGTCCGAGAAGAGTCCAGCACCGCCTTCACCGAACTGCACATTGGATTCCGGGCTCAGCACCTTCTTGCGCCACAAGGCCCAGGTGTCCTTCGTGCGGCTGCGGACGTTCTTGCCGCGCTCGAGCACGATGGGCTTGAACCCCATTTGTGCGAGCAGCAGGGCGGAAAACAGTCCGCATGGGCCAAAGCCAATGACGATCGGACGTTCAGTAAGGTTCGCGGGCGCCTCGCCTACCGGATAGTAGCCAGTGTCCGGCGCGGGCCGCACATGCAGGTCGTTGGCAAAACGCGCCAGGACCTTCGCCTCGTCGCGTACCTCCAGATCGATGATGTAGATGAACAGGATGACGCTGTTTTTCTTACGGGCGTCATAGCTGCGCTTGAAGACCGTGAAGTTCAGCAGGTCTGCGTCGCGGATAGCCAGGCGTGTGAGAATAGCCTGACGCAGTTCATCGGCAGAATGATCCAGGGGGAGCGAGAGTTCGTTGATGCGAATCATGAGGGCGTCCTGGCCGGTGACTCCGGCAAAGGAAGGGTAGGGAAGGCAGTGAGCAGCGAATTGTACTCGGCGCCGTGGGCGCTGTCAGGACATCACGGCTACGCCTTGTCGGTACCCGTCACCCCGGCTGCCCGTAATGGCGCGATATCAGCTTATAATCGCTGCCAATTTGTACCGCGAGGCGCCGCACGGCGCTCGGGGCTCACCCTGATTTTTGTGGTTGGCTACAACATGAAACGATCCAAAAGCAGCCGGCGTTGGCTGGACGAACACGTCAACGACCCCTTCGTCAAACGCGCCCAGAAGGACGGCCTGCGCTCTCGATCCAGCTACAAGCTGATCGAGCTCAACGAAAAGGACAAGCTCATTCGCCCCGGCATGCTCGTCATGGACTTGGGGTCCGCACCAGGCGGCTGGTCCCAGGTGGCGGGAAAGATCGTGGGCGAAAAGGGGCGGGTGATCGCAACCGATATCTTGCCGATGGATGGGCTGGATAATGTTGACTTCATCCAGGGAGACTTCACGGACGATGGCGTTTTCCAGCAGCTTTTGAACCAGCTCGACGACCGCCAGCCTGACCTCATCGTGTCTGATATCGCGCCGAACATCAGCGGTGTTGCGGCAGCGGATCAGGCCGCATCCATGTATCTGGTCGAGCTGACACTCGATATGGTTCGCCGCGTGCTCAAGCCCGGCGGAAGCTATGCGGTCAAGGTTTTCCAGGGCGAAGGATCTGACGAGTTTCTCAAGGATGTGCGCACGTCATTCGAGAAAGTCTTCATCCGTAAACCAGAGGCTTCGCGGCCCCGGTCCCGGGAAGTCTATTTGGTAGGCAAGGGCTTCAAAGGCTGACTCTGCCAACACAAAAAAGAGGGTGGTCAGCCGATCACCCCTTTTGCTTCTGGACCAGGAAGTCGTTCGCGCTGCGTGCGAGGGCATAGCCCGAGCAAATGTACTTGCCGAGACGCTGTCTAGACGCAGCGATAATGTTCGGCTCATATCAACGCAAGCGGCTCGCTGTCAGTCTTTCTTCAACAATTTGCCGAGTTCGGCGAACGGATTATGCGTGGCCTTTGCTGCTGATGGCGTCCCCAGCGAGCTGTCGGAGAAGTACTGCTGATCGGTGTACCGACTGTGCTCATTGTCATGGCAGTAGAGACACAGCAATTCCCAATTCGAGCCATCCTGCGGATTGTTGTCGTGGTTGTGATCGCGGTGATGAACCGTGAGCTCACTCAACCGCTTGCCCGAGAATTCCCGCGCACAACGACCACAGACGTGGGGGTACATCTTCAGTGCCTTTTCCCGATAGCCCCGTTCGCGCTCGCGCTGGGTTTCGGCAATGATGCGGTCTAGTTTGGACGTGTCTGTGGGCATGGTAGGGCCAATAAGATCAGAGGGCATCCAAAGGGTAGCCGAACTAGGTCGTGAAGTGTGATTCGCAGTTATTCAGATATAGAACTGCTCGTTGTCATCGCGAAGCGCGTGACCCGCAATTCCAATAGCGCTAAGCGCTTCGAGCAACAAGCAGCGCTTATCAAGCCGTGTTCGAAGCGCTCAGACACGGCGGTTACTGCCCGCTCATCAGGTCCTGTTCGAAGAACTGATATGAACCATCCCTTCGCGCTTTCGCCCGATACATTGCGATATCTGCTTTCTCGAATAGCTGCTTCGCAGACACGGCGCCACGTTCCGCCAGACTTATTCCAATCGAAGCGCTAATGCGCACCTCAGTCCCATTGATCGCGAAGGGAGCGTTCAGGCAGTCGAGCAGCCGCTGTGCGATATGAGCCGCTGAAGAAGCATCCTGGCAGTGTGCGGCTACGACAAATTCGTCGCCGCCCAGACGGCCTATAAGTTCGCCTGTACGCGTACATCGTTTGAGTCGTTTACCTACTTCCTTGAGCAGTGCATCACCTGCTGCATGCCCCATCGAATCATTCACCGCCTTGAAGCCGTTCAAATCAATGAACAGCACGGCTGTGCAGTCGGACTCTTTCTGGCTTGAAAGTAGTGCACCGATTTGGCCGCTGATAGAGGCTCTGTTCGAAAGGCCGGTCAGCGCATCGTCGGAGGCACGTTTCTCGAGCTTGCGGATTTTCAATTTGTCGCGCGTGATGTCACGGGAGACCAGAACGGCGCCGATGCTTTGTCCGGTGTAGGGGTCCTTGACGCAGCACGCCTTGGTGCCAAGCGTTATAACGGAACCATCGCGATGGCACTTTCGAACCTCAACGACATCCGGCAGTACCCCTCCATCCAGGATAAGCGACAAGGCCTGGTTCGCAGGTTCACGGTCATCCGGATGAAGGAAGTCGACCACTCGCTGGCCTACCATTTCCTCCGCCGACCAGCCGATCATCCTGCTATAGGACGGCGAGATCGAAACGTACCTACCATCCAGATCGCAATGGGCGATGAGGTCAGTCGTATTTTCGACCATCAAGCGGTATTCCGCCGCAACGCGCAGGGCATCTTCCAGGGCTTTGCGCTGCTCGGTGATATCGATGATGAATCCGTTGTATTGCACGGACGATGTGTTGGGTTGTTTTTGAGGCAATCCGGAACAGATGACACGCCTCGTGGTTCCGTCTGTGCAGTGGATGGACAGTTCTATTTCAAATGGCGCTGCCCCCTCCAATGCTACGGCGAGCTTTCTGGCGATTGTCGCATCGTCGTGCACCTGAACGGCGCCTAGCCATGCGCCAAGGGTCACCCCTCTGATAGCCGGCACCAGGCCTTCCGGGGTTTCCTGACTGGCAACACATATGCCCTTCGAATCGGTTGACCAAAGGGCAGAGAGGTTCGGCATTCTCGTAGCGCTCACGATCTTGGAGACCCTTGCCTGTCCTGGCGTGAAACAGGCGGCTTGCTAAGTTTTGATCCGTATGGCGTGTCACGTACTAACGCTGCACCCTGATCACGACCATGTTGAGGAAGTTCAAGCCTCCTATCCTTTGCCTATGACGGCAAAAATTCATCCTTTGATAGAAACGGAAACTGGCAGAATTCTCTGGCTGATATCGGCCTCAAGCTCGAAATCTTTAGCTGGCCGGCTGGCGGTATAAGAGGCGTTAACGAATTCGAATGGCGGCCGTTGGCGGCCGAGGAAAGCGAGACGCCTTGCCAGCGTCTGGAGTTCTCGACGTGGCTTCAGGCAACGAGTAGGAAGGGGTCGTATGGGATGCTGCAGCAGCAGTAAGGCGCTAAACGTGAAAATGATGTTCGAAGTGCTAGAAGTCAAGGCGGAGGAATAGCGGGTCGCCTAGGTACAAGAACTTTGATCCCGTACCATGGGCATTACGGCATGATGTGTCGATGTGGTTTTACCACGTATCCATGGCTCCGAGCACTGGGGGGCAGGGTGACCGAGGACTACCCATTTCCGCCGCGAAACGTTCGACGGGTCACGTGCGCGGATTACCTTCAGCACTTGATAGTTGCAGTGCGATCTACAAGGTTTTCTTGAAACCGATATGGCTGGGTTCGAACCCAAGCGATTCATAGAAATGGTGAGCACCCGTGCGCTGGTGATCGCATGTCAATTGCACAAATTGGCAGCCGCGGTCGCGGCACTGTTCGAATGCCCACTCAAACAGTGTACGGCCAAGGCCTTTATCTCTCATGCTTTCGTCCACGCGCACAGCTTCAATTTGCCCGCGCCAAGCACCAAGTCGCGAGATGTTCGGAATGAACGTCAATTGAAGAGTGCCTATCACTCTATCCTCAACGACCGCAACGGCTAGGTACTGATTCGGATCGGCATCAATCGCCTCGAATGCGCTCCGATAGGCATTGTTGAGCGGCTGAGAAGCATCTTCCCGTGTTGCGCCAAGCACGTCGTTGGCCAGCAGGCACACGATCGGGTGGATATCTTCAAGCGTGGCCTTGCGAATTGTAAGTTCGGACATCTGTTCCTCTACACGTCGATGTTGAAGGTTGGAAGCGACCGAGGCGTAAGGGGGCGGCCACTTAATATCGGATGTACAACACGATTCTGGATTCAACATTTGTCCGGTTTACCTAAACAAGGAGGCGCAGCTATGAGACCTTCTGAGTGAGCTGCGCGTCGCTGGTGCATTGATGCCAAGCGTGTGCGCCACCGAGCTTGGGCCCCGAGTGCGTCAAAAATGCCCGGATAGTGTGCTGGCGGCCCCGCCTTGCAACAGCGCTTCATGTGCAGGCACCTCTTGTCCGCTGTCACGGGGCGCAACGCTCTGCGCCTGCCACCATCATCGAAAGCACTGGAGTACCATAAGTCGCTCAAAGACATCTACATACGAGCCATCAAAGGGCGGCGCTCTGCGCGGTCTTGCGTTTCTATCGCCGGCTTGCCTCGCAATGCCAAGGTCGAGATTGAAGCCATCGCCTGCTTGCGCTCGCGCTGATCCTGCAAATCGCATCGGCAGCAAGCCCGTGCGATGTGCTCCATTGAGTGCTGGCGGTGCTCTAAAAGGCCGGGACGTCCGCAGCCGGTGGAGCAACACGAACTCCCTCAGTACAGGACCGATTTAATATGAATGAACCCCAATCCAGCGGTATTCGACTAGACAATGGGGTGCTCGCTTTTCCCGTTCACTCCATGCGTGGCGGAACCTCGACCGGCCTCGTAATCGACGAGCGCTTCGCGCCACGGGACCTTGCGTTGCGCGAAGAATTACTGCGTCACCTGATGGGCGTGCCGCTGGAAGGCGTACTGCCCGGCAATCGTCAAACCACGGGCCTCGGTCGCGGCCCGGCGACAAGCAACAAAGTCTTCTTCGTTGAAGTAGAAGAGGTTGAAGGTGAACGTCGGCTGGTTAGCACCTTGGCGCAATTGGCCGCCACTCACTCGGCCGTCGATTGGAGCGTCAATTGCGGCAACATGTCTTCGGCATTGCCGTTATGGGCGCACGATGTAGGACTTGCAGAGGGCGTGCAAGGCGATTTCGAAATCAACATCCGAAACACGAACACGGGCGTGATAACGACTGGCCGGCTACTGCGCGATACCCAAAATGCATTCCGCAAAGCGTCCATACCCGGCGTGCCCGGAGAATTCCCAGCAGTTGATCTTTTCCTGCATCATCCGGTCGGTTCCAAAACGGGAGCGTTGCTGCCGACAGGTAACGTGATCGATCACATTCTTGGCCACGACGTTTCCTGTGTAGATGTCGCCGTGCCCATGGTGATCATGGAGGCTGCCTCCTTTGGCAAGACTGCGCACGAATCCGTCGCCGAGCTGGAAGCGGACGTGTCATTCATGCAGGCAATTCGAGAGGTATGGATCGAGGCAGGATTGCGCATGCGCTTGGCCAAGCGCGGAGGCGTGCCGATGACACGAGATGAAATCAGCCGCAGTGAGACCATACCGAAAGCATGCATCATCGGACGTCCAGTCGCCGGCGGCACGCTTTCGGTGCGCTATCTCACCCCGCAGACGTTGCACGCTTCCATGGCGGTTTCTGGGGGCTGTTGTCTCGCCGCCGCGACACTCATTCCAGGAACAGTTGCTGCACGCATCGCCCATACGGTGCCGGTGGAGGAAACCGAATTCCGTGAGTTCGCTGTGGGTATGGAGAACCCTTCAGGTGTGCTCGATGCCACCGTGGTGGCGCGGGATGTTGGCGCAGGGCTTGAGGTACAAACGGTGGCTTATAGACGCAGCGCGCAAGTCCTTCAGCGAGGGCATGTTCCGCTGTACAACGCGTCCAAAGAGCTAACCGATGAATTGACGGCAATGATTCAACGATAGTCGTTTGTTGCAAAGCGACGATAAAGGGAGCGGATGGTACTGACCGTTCCCGACACCCGCCCGCTACCCGTGCCCACTTGGTCCAAGGGCAGCGCTGGAACCCACCAGTAACTCTCGCTTGGTGCAGCCTTCGGGCACGCTGAGATCGGGGTTGGGCCGGGAAACCTGGCGGTAACAGCGATGGCTCACAGCGGTTCAGCGTCGATGCGTACTCGGCCCTGTACACGACGAACTGTTGGCTGCTGAAAAACTGTGATGACTTTGTTTCGATGGACGCTGAAGCCAGGACGTGTCCTGCGTCTGTGCGTTGATGGGGATAGCATTACCTGTTCAGGAGCCGCGATTCCACAGGTCAATAGCCAGCGCTTTGCTTTAGTTGCTCAGCACCGGTGGTGGATCTGACCGCAGGCGTTCATCTTCAGCCGGATGAATGTTTCACCTGAGTATCATTTCTGTAGCTGTCCACCACCCGCCTGTATTGGCTTGGAGAGGCTCCAATATGTTGACGGAAAAAACGGGTGAAATGACCTTGCTCCGTAAACCCGAGCGCTTCACTGAGTCGGCCAAGGGTTCCCGTTCGCTCGCGCTCCAGCCACTGAAATGCTTTGGTCATGCGCGCATCGTTAAGTACGAGTGCAGGCGTCATCCCGGTGTCTTGTTTGAAAAGGGTGAAGAAGTGCGCTCTCGACAGACCTACGCTTCTGGCGGCGTTCAGGATGCAATCCGGGTCATCCAGGTGGGTTTGCAGATAGTGACAGGCTCGACGAATCCGTGCGTCCCTGAAGCCTTGTCGACCGGAGCTACCCAAACGGCGTAGTTGCTTCAACTCCGAGAAGTCTTCGATAAGCTCGATCAGGAAGTCGAATAGCAGAAATTCGATTCTGTCGCCTGGCACAAGTCCAATGCTACAGGCCTCCGCAATCAGTCGATCCGCCATCGCTCGATTTTTGCTGCTTAATTCGATACTGGGATGTCCGAAAAATCCCGGATGTGCACTCAGCGACAACGAGTGCTGAGCTTCCGCGAGCCAGTCTGGCTCAATGTAAAGTGCCAGTATCTGGGTTTGCTCGGCGCCTTGCTGAAAGTCGTAGTAGTGAGGTTCCCACGCGTTGACAAGCACTGCACAGCGGTCCGTTAGCGGCACCTTGCGACCGCTCACGTTAAAAAAGGTATCTGCACCGGCTACCTTCACTAGCACGTGGCACTCATGGTGCGAATGGGTAACCAGCGGGCGGTCCATATCAAGCAAAGCAACCCGACCGAATTTGCCGTGAAAAACGCGCTGCGCGATACACATGACGCACTCCTTTCAAACAGACCCGGCAAGACAGCGGAAACTGTCCTGCCTAGTCAATGGTGCGGTCTACCGCAAAATGCCCAAGCACTTTCGATATGGCCGCATGGTTCTTGTTAGATAACCGCACATGACGCAAAACGCGTTCAGGCTACCATCACGCTCTATAAAGCGCGTCTTCAAAGGTCATGCCGGGCCTTGCCGTGGTAGACGCGCAACACATCGGCCATGACCGACAAGGCGATCTCCGGCGGCGTCTTGCTTCCCAAGTCGAGTCCGATAGGCATATGTATTCGATTGATTTGCTCAGCGCAAAGCCCGCCCACCCGCGCCAGTCGCTCGGCGCGCTTGGCAGAGGTTTGCCGTGAACCCATGGCACCAATATAAAAGGCTGGCGTGCGGACCGCCTCCATCAATGCAAGGTCGTCGATCCGAGGATCGTGGGTCAGGGCAACCACCGCAGTCGCCTCATGGCAATTCCCGGCGGCAATGAACTGCGATGGCAGTACCGCGAGTACGCGTACCCCGTCGAGTGGGCGCTGATACATCTCTTCGCGCGGGTCGCAAGCGATCACTTCGCAACCGATGGCGCGTGCGAAACCGGCACAGTATTCAGCTACTGGCGACAGGCCTGCGAGGATAAGTCGCAACGCAGGGCCTACCCGTAGGCGTACATGCTCGTTTTCAATCTGCGCTACCGCGCCGCTGCCATGGTCGTCGGCCACGCTGAAATCGCCAGAGGTCAGGTCGATTTCACGTACCTGTCGCCGCTGGCCGAGCAACGCGCAGGACAGCGCGTGTAAATGGTTGGTCCATTCTGCGGAGGCGGTCCGATGTTCCACCAGCACTTGTAGAACGCCACCACACGGTAGACGCAGGCGCTGTCGTTCGCCATCGCTTTCGCCGTAACGAACAATCTGCGTCGGTGCCCGTAGTTCGCCGCGACTGAGACTCTCAAGGAAGGCCTCCTCAACACACCCACCAGAGAGGGAACCGACATGAGCACCGTTGGCGCGCGCCACCAGCATCGCACCCGGTGCACGAGGCGCCGAGCCATAGGTCGAAAGTACGGTGCACAGCCATACGGCGTGACCTTCGCCGCTCCATTGCAGCGCGGTCTGCACTACCTCAAGGTCTAGCTGGCGCATTGATCAAATCTCCGTCGCGGGTGCAGTTCTGGTGGTGCCGCGCGAATCGGTTAACCTTCGGTCCTCAGTCCGGTGGCCTCGTATTCCATGACCCAAAGAAACTACCTTCAGACCGATGATGCGAGACTCGAATACCAGTTCGTGAAGCCGGCTCATTCGGACGGCCCTACACTCGTACTGTTGCACGAGGGACTGGGAAGCCTCGAGCTTTGGAAGAGCTTCCCAGCGGAGCTCGCGGAGGCGACAGGCACTTCGGTTTTGATCTACAGCCGGCAGGGCTATGGCAATTCCAGCCCGGTGTCGCTGCCGCGGCCACTGAACTATCTTGACGTCGCAGGGCCGGCAGAGCTTCGGCAGTTGCTCGACGGCCTGTCGCTGAATCAGGTGGTTCTGGTCGGGCACAGCGATGGCGCCTCGATCGCATTGGCTTACGCGGCTAGGCAAGACCCGCGCGTCGGGGGTGTGGTGGTGCTTGCTCCGCACGTGGACGTCGAGCCCGCTAGCCTCAAGGGCGTGCGTCGCACGGTCCAGGCGTATGCCCAGGGCGATCTGCGCAATCGACTTCTGGCCTACCATGGTGAGAACCTCGACGGCGCATTTCGTGGCTGGAGTGAGTCCTGGTTGAATCCGGAATTCTCGAAATGGAATCTGTATGGCGAGCTACCACGGATTCGAATACCGCTATTGGCGATCCAGGGTCGCGATGATGAGTTCGCCACTCTGGCGCAGCTTGATACGATTGCACGTGAAGTTGCAGGCCCTTGCGAGACCGTATTGATCGAGCATTGCGGGCACTTTCCGCAGAACCAGGCCCGACCGCAGGTGTTGGCGCTTATCGCAGAGTTCCTGGAGGGGCTGCCACGATAAGTCCTGGTTCGGCCACAGCTGACAGGTAGGGTAGCGTGCACGCGCATCATTGCTGGCGAGCCAGCGCATCGATGTCGTCAAGCGTTGGTAGATCCTCTGGCGATTCCCGCCATCGCCTTACCACACCGACTTCGATATCAAACAGGTCGAGCACCCGCCCAAGTGTGTGGTCGACCATTTCTGCAAGCGACGCCGGCTTGGCATAAAACGCAGGTACGGGGGGTGCGATGATGGCGCCAAGTTCGGCCAGTTCAGTCATCGTGCGCAGATGATTGCGGTGCAGTGGAGTCTCGCGCACCATCAGTACCAGCCGTTTGCGTTCTTTCAGAATTACGTCAGCCGCGCGAGTCAGCAAAGTGGAGGTCACGCCACTGGCAATCTCTGACATCGTGCGCACGGAGCAGGGTGCGACTACCATCCCCATCGTCTTGAACGAGCCGCTGGCGATCGCCGCGCCTATGTCCTGATTCGAATAGCAAACGCTGGCCATCGACTTGAGCTGAGACCAGGAAAGCCCCGTCTCGTGAGATAGCGTAATCAGCGCAGACTTGGATACAACGAGGTGTGCTTCGATCGGCGTGTCGCGCAACAACTCAAGCAGGCGTGCGCCGTATATCGCGCCGGACGCGCCGGAAATGCCGATGACGAGCCGCTGCGGGCGTGGACTAGTCGGATTCATGATCTGCTTCCTGAAGGGCGCCTTCTTTGTAGAAGTGGATGGCGTTTAGCGCGGTAGCAAGCGTTTTGCTGATGATGTCGATGAACAGAGCGGCAGCCGGGGTCAGTGGGCGGCGGCTGTCGTGCACGCAAACCATCCTTCTCGTGATGCTTGGCGCCGCCAGGGGATATGCGCGAATAGCGCCCTCTTCAAGGCCACGTTGCAGTACGGTGGCAGGTAGCACGCTGATCCAGTCGCTGCGCCGCAGAAAGCTTTCGATAACCGTCAGGTCGTCTAGCTCCAGATGCGGTGCCAGGTCGAGTCCCTGCGCGGCAATCGCCTGGTCGATGACCATGCGAAGACCATGGCGACGGGACGGAAGCACAAGTTTCAGGTTTCCCAGCGCGGCGAGCGGCACCGGGGTAGGAATGCGTAGCCGAGTGGTGGCGCCGGTGGCCACCAGCAGCTCCTCGTCAAGAATGTCGATACGGTGCAGATGTTCCTGCTGGAAGCTCTGGTTGATCACCGCAAAATCCAGGGCGCCCGACAGCACGCGGTCGATCAAGTCCTGGCTATAGCCATAGCTGATCTGAAGTTCGACGTCAGGGTGGTGTTCGACGAAGTAGGCAAGAGTGCTGGCTAGCGCCTGGTTGGCAGCCGATGCGATTAGCCCGGCGTTTACCCGGCCGCCAATCTTTCCGCTCCTGTCGATCAGCGCCTGCCTTGCTTCAAGTAGCTGCGAGAGGATCGGCATGAACAGCCTGTATGCCTGAACGCCCGCTTCGGTCGGCATCATGCCCTTCGAGGTACGTTCGAACAGGGGTTGTCCGAGTTCTTCTTCCATTTTTGCGATTTGCATTGAGAGTGCAGGCTGAACGATGTTGAGCCGCAGCGCCGCCCTGGTAACGGACCTTTCTTCGTATAAGCAGGTGAAATACCTCAGCTGGCGCAGTTCCATGCTGTCCTCACCATCAGTGTTATTTGTTCTTATAAAGCGCCCACGTTTTGATACACGTGTTTGAGCTCGGTGAAGTCGAGCAACGCATCGTAGCCGTGAAGCCGTCCCAAGCCACTCTTACGGTATCCGCCCGTCTCGGCTTCGGCAAAGAGCTTGTTGTGATCGTTTATCCAGACCGTACCATTGCGCAAAGCGCGCGCCAGCCGCATTGCGCGGGTGCCGTCACTGGTCCACACACTGGCGGATAGCCCGAACTCGGAATGGTTCGCGCGCTGTACCGCCGCCATATCGTCTTCGAACGTTTCCAGGACCAGCAATGGACCGAAGATCTCCTCCTGACAGAAAAAAGCATTGCTGTCCTGATGCGCGATCAGCGTGGGAGACAGAAACGCGCCCTTGGCAAGATCGCCTGTCGGCCTTGCACCCTCAAGCAGGACTTCGTCGCAACTGTCCATAGAAGCACGGATGCGCTCATCCACGGCGTTTCGCGACTGCATATCAATCAGGGGCCCCATCTGGCTTTCACTTCGTAAACCGTGTCCCAGACGTACCTCGCTAAGCGCTGCCGAAGCGCTTTCTTCATTTCCGCTGCACGGCTGGCATGTACCAGCACGCGGCGGGCAGCGGTGCACTGCTGACCCGAAATAATCGTCGCGGCAGCCGCAAGTTTAGGGGCTACTGACGCAATGTCGGCGTCTTGGAGAACGACGCAGCAAGACTTTCCGCCCAACTCGAGCGATAGCTTCTTCATGGTCGGCGCTGCGTCCTGCATGATCCGTATCCCGGTATGGGTCGACCCCGTGAAACTGAGTACATCGACCATAGGCGTGGCGACAAGATAGGCAGCGCCGGTGTGCCCGGTCTCCGAGAAGACATTAACCGCTCCGCGTATCAGGTTCGGCAATTCCAGCAATGGCAAAAGAAAGGCTGCATTGAACAGCGCTGTCTGAGCAGCGGGTTTGATGACGCACGTACAACCCGCGGCGAGGGCAGGAGCCAATGCCCTAACCAGCAAGACAGCAGGTGCATTCCAGGGGATTATCAGCCCGGCCACGCCTGCTGGTTCGCGCAACATTGTGGAGAACTCACCCGGTGCAACTTCCAGTACATGGCCGGGGTTGTGCCGCGCTAAGCCCGCGTAATAGAGGATCTCGGAGATCGCAGCGCCGATCTCGCCACGCGCCTGAGAAAGCGTCTTGCCGTTCTCACATGTCAGAAGAGCAGCCAGCGATTCATGGCGTGTCTTCAGAGACGCTGCCCAGTCCAGCATTACCTGCTGGCGAAGCCTTGGATTCTGTGACCACTGTGGATTGGCAAAGGCACGTGCCGCTGCTTCTACTGCCGCTCGTGCATGCGATTCGTTTCCATCAGCGAATCGTCCAATGGTTTCGCCTGTGGCCGGATCGATGCTGTCCGTCCACACTCCGTCGTTGCACCACGTGCCGTCAATGAAGTGTTCAGCCTGTTGCATGTGTGCTCCTACCAAGATAGTGGTTGCCGATTGCTTAGTGCGCGTGGACAAGCAGTGCTCGTGCGCTAGCTCAGATGCTGCTGCCAATCCGGTCCGGCAGGTCGCGTAACTGCGTCGAGATCCACTTCCGCTTCGCCCGGAACGCGTATCCGCTTGAACCGCATGGGCGGAGCGTCCAACGGCACCGTTGCATCGAATCCCATCTTCGAGCCCACACCATCGCGCGTTGAAGGGTCGAGCTTAGAGCCTTGTGATTCATGCACGAGCAACAGGTCTCGATCAGCTTGGAATCGAGTGGCTACTGCCCACTCGACCTCGGTCGGATCATGGATATCGACGTCGGTGTCCACCACGACCACATGCTTGATGTCGTAGTGACCGCCCAGCGCGCCAAGGATGACGTTCTTGGCTTCACCTTCCGAGCGTTTCTCGATCTGGACATACAAGTGGTAACGGCAGACACCGCCACGGGCCAGATGGACGTCTCGCACGCAGGGAAAGCTGCGCCGCAGATGCGCAAGCATGGTTGCTTCGCGGGGAATACCCCCGAGTAACAAGTGTTCCAGCCCACCACCAACAATCGTGTGGAACATAGGCTGGCGTCGGTGGGTAATAGCATCGACCTCAATCACATGGCGTTCGGCGCGTTCACCGTAGTACTGAGGGAACTCACCGAAAGGACCCTCTTGCTCGCGTGCATTGGCGAGCAATCGGCCCTCGATGACGATTTCGGAATCTGCCGGAACACGAATCCGATTGGTCATGCATTTAGCAACCGGCAATGGCCGGCCATGTAACGCACTGGCAATTTCCAGCTCGTCGTGGTCGATAGGAACGATAGCCTGCGACGCCAACAACGTCAGCGGATCACAGCCGACCACCACGGCCACCTCCAAATCCTCATTCCGGCTTTCAGTTTCCTGAAAGAATGCCAGTGCATGACGTGGAAGCAGCAATGCGCCAAGACGGTTGGGGGCGCTTACCTGAAGGCGGTGGATCGAGACATTCTGAATCCCGGTACGTGGGTTTCGAGTAATCAATAGACCCGCCGTGATATATGCCCCGCTGTCGTGCTCGTTGTGAGTGGGAATGGGTAGCTGAGACAACAGATCCACGTCCCTGTGGACGACCTCCTGGCAAGCCGCCTCATCCACCTCCTGCCACGGCAGTGGTTCTGCGCTCGCTTTCTCAAAGCGAGCCAACACCTCGCTTGGTGCAACGCCCATCGCTTCGGCCATCCAGCCACGGTCGGACAGCAGCCCTGAGATGACCGGAATGTCATGCCCGCTGGGCCGTTGAAAGAGGGAAGCGCTGCTCCCGTCGAGTCGGTTGGCAATGGCAGCAACACCAAAACGAAGATCGGTCCCGGGCTGAATGAACGTGAGCCGGTGCGTGGCAGCCAGATGATCCAGCCAGCCACGCAAGCTCGCGCCGGGGGGGAGCTCCCGGGACATGGCACTCGTCAACGACGGTGAATTGCTGTTCATATGCTTACCTCATGCGGTGTAGTCGGTCCCGCTGGTTTGTGGCCAGCGGTCTCAAGATGGGCGCGGCGAGTGCTACTGCCAGCGCGATGAATGACGGATGCTGGCGTTACGCAGCGCATCGAAATTGTGTGCGCCGAATTGCGCCATCGCCGTGCGCAACTCATCTGCGAACATGTCCGCGACATATTCAGCACCTTCATCTCCAAGCGCAGCCAGCCCTAGCAGGAAGCCTCGGCCGGAGAACGCACAGTCGGCGCCCAGCGCGATGGCCCGGGCAATGTCCAGCCCGGATCGGATACCACTGTCGAACAGAACCGTTGCACGGCTGCCTACGGCGTTCGAGACGATCGGCAACATGTCGATGGCGGGAGGTGCGGCATCCGACTGGCGACCGCCGTGATTCGAGACCAGAATGCCGTCGACACCGATAGACACGGCCCGCTCTGCATCCGCTGGATGCAGTATTCCTTTCACCACCAGCGCCTTGTCCCAGCGATCGCGCATGCGCTTGACCGTTTCCCAGTCGAAGGTCCCCTTGATTTCGCGCTGGACGAAGCCTGCTGTCTCGGCTTGAGTTGCCGTACCGCTGACATAGCGCTCGATATTTGCGAACCGTGGACTACCATGCCGGAGCAGAGCGAAAGCCCAGGGCAGGGAAGTCACGACTTGCCAGACGGTACGTACTTTCGGTCTGAATGGGACGACTAGACCGTTCCTCATATCACGCGGTCTCTTCGATCTGACCGGCGCATCCATGGTCGCGACCAGGGCGTGAATACCGGCTTTGTCAGCTCGGTCGATCAGGTCGAATGTCACGCGATGGTTGTCGTTGGGCAGCCCGTACAGTTGTAGCCAGGCACCATTCGGACAGAGCCTTGCGACTTCCTCAAGCGACGCCGAAGCCAGGGTGCCCGTGATGTAAGGAATGCGTGCAGCGTGCGCGGCTTTTGCCATCAGTGCTGTTGCGCCGGGCCACACCAGGGCATCCACTCCGACCGGCGAGATACCGATCGGCTGGGCATAGTTGCGACCAAAAAGCTGCACATCGGTGTGTACGGGTGCGGGTTGACCGTAACGTGGGACGATCTGAACAGCGTCGAGCGCATTACGGTTATGCAACGCCCCTAGGTGTTCTCCCGTTCCGCCGTCCAGAAAGTCATAGGCGAACCCAGGAATGCGCCTTTTTGCATACTGGTCCAGGTAACTGAACGTCGGGAGTCGGCGTTTACGTTCGGCCGCTTTGCCCGACGCGCTTCCCGCGCCCCATGCCTGTGAGGCGGGTGCAATTGCGTTATCTGCCTTTGTCATCTCAATCTCCGTCGCGCAGATACTGGAGTTCGGGTATCAAAGCCGGCCTTGCTGGCCTTCATTTAAGATGCGCGATTGAGGCCTGCGGATAATATGACTCCCAGTCATGATTATTAATGGGGTCGCCAGCGCTATGTAGGCGTTGTCAATCCCGTAAGGGTTGCCCATCAAGAACCACGCAACCGTTACGACTAGAGCTGCAATGATGCTGAGAAACGCCCCGCGCTGAGTGCCGAATGACGGTGGTGCGTAAAACATCATCAGAACCAAAACTGCCAATGCCGTGCGAAGTGCTTTAGCGAGGAAGGTTACTTCAAGTACGCCGGATGCAAATATTGCGAGCGAGATAGGAAGTAGTCCCGCAACTATGGTTGCGAGCTTTACGAATCGCAAATCTTTGGCATCATCTTTTGTCGGGTTAAAAAACCTTTGGTAGAAGTCCTTAAGCGCAAGGGTTGCACATCCCATCGTGAGGGCGGCAATCGTACCGAAGAGCGCGCCTGCAATGCCCGCGACAACTATGCCGGCTGCCAGGCTGTTCATCTGAGCCAATACTGTCGGGAAGGCTTGAAGGGGGACTATGTTTGGAAACAGCACCGTAGCGCACATGCCTACCAATGCCGCCAAAAGTGCGTAAGGAATAAGCAGTAAAGCGCAGTAAAAACTTGCCCGCTGAGCCTTTTGTCCATCACTGACGGTTGTGATTGCCTGAACTATATATTGAGTTGCGAATGTCGCTCCGATACCTGCAACCAACCAGGCGAATATTTGTGACCAGCCTACGTTGCCTGGGTAGAACATTTCAGCGGGAAGCGTGCTGGTCAGCGTGCCAATACCGCCGACCTGGCTCAAAGCGAAGCCCGCAGCGAGGATGATCCCGGTGTACATTACGATTGCATGGATTGTGTTGGTATAAATCACTGAGCGCATGCCGCCGATGCTGACATACATGACTGCGACTACGCCCGTGATGACGATGGCAGGGGTTCGGTCAATGCCCATGAGCCCCGACAGTACGGCACCCCCGCTCGCATATACCGATACAGCGACAATCATCAGGGCGCAGATCATGATGATCGATGTCGCAAGCCTAACTGGCTCGCCATATGTTTTGGCAAGTGCCCCTGAAATCGTGTTCTCCCCAAGGTTTTTGTATTTCTTTGCCAAGAGGACAGAGAATATTATAAAGCCGAACCCCAAAGCGGCCAGATTCCATGCGGCTGAGATCCCATAGGAATAGGCTGCCTGCGCAGTCCCCACGCTGGCAGTAGTCCCAATGAACTCGGACATCATTAGTAGGCCGATCAATATTGCCGGAAAATGCGCGCCGCCAGTTGTGAAGTTTTTTGAGTTTCGAGAGTGCTTGCGTACGGCGAAACTGATGAGGGCGAGAGCCACCATATAGGCGGCTGTAATCATTAATACTGTATAAGCCGAGTCCATTTCATTGTCCTCTTGTTTTTGTCGTGGACGTTGGGGTGGCACTAAGCAGCCTACCGGGCACCGGTGATGTCGACTATTAACGAATAATTATCAGCGGTATCACATGCTGTGATACTGGCGCCGGCCGGCACGCTGGCTTGCGGCGATGCTTATTCAGGGTCGTAGTATTTCCGGGGCAATGATGAGCTCAATGAGGAATGGTCGCTGCGCGTCCAAGGCTTGATTGAACGCCGCTGCGAAGTCCTCGGTACGCTCCACTCGCAGCGCGCCAGCCCCGTAGGCTTTCGCCAACGCAACCATGTCTGGATTAATCAGGTCGGTACCGTGCCGGCGCCCTGGGTACTGTTTTTCCTGATGCATTCGGATGGAACCATACGAGCCGTTGTTGACCACGATGACGATAACGTTGGCACCGTACTGCACGGCGGTCGCGAGCTCCTGGCTTGTCATCTGAAAACAGCCATCGCCTGCGAAGCACACGGCCGCTCTTTCCGGCCTTGCAAGCTTCGCAGCGATTGCGGCGGGGAGGCCATAGCCCATGGAGCCAGAGGTGGGAGCGAGCTGGCTACCCAATGCGCGGAACGGGTAGAACCTATGCACCCAAAGGGTGTAATTACCTGCGCCGTTACTGATGACCGCCTCTTCCGGTAAGCGGGCACCTAGCCATTTGACGATCTCTCCCAATTGCAACTGGCCAGGTAGCTTGGTGGGGCGATGCCACTCAATGAACGATCGGTGCGCCTGGGCGAGCCAATCTTGCCGTTCTTCCGACAGCGCCTCGGGCGAGAGACTCGCGACCGCCTGGGCAAATCCAGCCACATCAGTACACATGGACAGCTGTGCCTGATACACCCTTCCATGTTCCTCGGGTGCCGGGTGGACATGAACGAGGCGCTGTTGCGCAGTAGGGACAGTGAGTAGTTCATAGTGCCGTGTGGTGATATCACCCAGGCGGGTTCCAACTGCAAGTACAAGGTCAGCTCCGCTCACCAATTTAGCTACCTCCGGGTTCATGCCCAGACTGGCATCACCGGCGTAATTGGGGTGCGTATTGTCGAATCTGTCCTGTCGTCGAAAGCCGGTAACAACCGGCAGAGCATGGCGCTCTGCAAATTGTTCGAGTGATTGTTTGCAATCCGCCGTCCAACCCGATCCCCCAAGAATCATCACTGGTCGGTTAGCCTCACGGAGCAGTTGAGCGAGTCGGTCCACATCGCACGGGGCAGGGTACCCGTTTGCGGGATGTGATACGGAAATATCAACCGGCTCAATGGCGTGGTAGAGCAGATCCTCTGGCAAGCCCATCACCACAGCCCCCATTCGCCCAGACTGAGCGGTAGCGAACGCGCGGCCGAGGTATTCAGGTAACCGCGCAGTTTCCTGTATATCGACTGCCCACTTCGAGATAGAACCGAACAAGGTATGGATGTCGACTTCTTGCCAGGCCTCTCGCTGCTGAAAGCTGCGCGGCACTTGGCCGACGAATACGATGAGCGGCGTTGAGTCCTGGCTCGCAACGTGGAGCCCAGCAAGTGCATTGGCGCTGCCTGGCCCCCGTGTCACGAAGCACACACCCGGTCGGCCTGTCGTCTTGGCGTATGCCTCGGCCATCATCGACGCACCGCCCTCCTGACGACATACCACCAATTGAATGTCAGGCGCGTCGTGAAGGGCATCGAGTACTGGAAGAAAACTCTCGCCGGGTACGGTGAACACGCGATCCACGCCGTTGCGGCGAAGCGTTTCGACGATGACTTCTCCGCCAGTGAATGTTTTTTTGTTATCGAACATTCGTTACTCCTATCAAGCAGATTGCGTGACCGCTTGACCTTGGCAAGGCCTGCATGCACGTCGTGGCGGTAGAGGAGGGGTCGGAAAACCATCGGCCGGCTTGCTCAGGGGGCCATGTGGTTGGTTACTTACGGATTTCGCCAAGCACCATTGATACGGCAACGCCGAAGAGCAATGCCCAAAATGGCGAACTGATACCTAAAAGCGAGAACTGGCTCATCGCAACGGCCAGTGCAACGAATGCGCCGATCTGGCAGGTGCCGCCTTTTTGAAAGGCTTGTTGAAGAGAGCCAAGCAGCACGCCAATCATGGCAAGCCCTGCTATAAGCACGATGAGCGCCTTCGGAAAAGCCAGAATGAAGGGCACTGCCAGCCCCGCGAAGAGCCCAAATAACGCAAACAGGACGCCGTTCACCAACGCCGCACCGTAGCGCGTTCGCTTTTCCTCACCGGCTTGCTCGGAGGAGCAGATCGCCGTCATGGGACCGGCGATGTTGGCGTTGTGCCCCCCGAGAAATCCCGCTATCGCACCGCCAACGCCACTGACGATCGTCATGGCATCCACTGGTGGCGAGTAACCCTCAGCCATTAGCACGCCTGTTGCCTGTGCATTCTCGGCTCCGATGACCAGGGCGGTTAGAGGGATCGTGATGGCCAGGAACGCATCGACCGAAAACGCCGGTGCCGTGAATGCTGGCATGACCCATTCGATGTCGACATTCGCAGGTTGCAGTTGACCCATTGCGTAAGCGAGCGCTATGCCGACCGCGCCTGCCACCAGTACAGGAGGCACAGAGCGAAAAAGTCGCGATACCAGGAAAAAGGTGATCGCGGCTGCACCTGCAACTACGGGCGCACTTACAATCGCGTCGATAGCGCCGGTCGCGAAGCGGATCAGTGCGCCAGCGATCATGGCCATGACGATTGGCATTGGCAGCCATCGCATCAACCGACCGATCAGGCCGCTGGCGCCCAGTATGAGCACCAGAATGCCGCTCATGATGAACGCGCCGACCGCCTCACTGAATGGAATGACCGTCAACGATGCAGCCAGAATGGCGGCACCTGGGATGCTGAACGCACCACATATTGGCTGCCTGTAGCGCCAGGCGAGCAACAGGCTTATTAGCCCACCGAGAACATAGATGCTGAATAGCCAGGCGACGGTTTGCGCATTGGTCAGCCTGCCGGCCTCGGCTGCATTCATCACTACCAGCGCAGGCCCGGTGCAACCGAACAGTGCCGCCACAACGCCCGCACTTATGGATCGGGAATTGATGGCGTGTGTTAGCGGCAGTACCGCGGCGGACGTGTTGGCGCCCGCCGGCTGTTGGGAGGAGTTTCGAGACATGGCAACGCCCTTGTTATTGTTTGCGTTCGGTCGCTGGCCGAGTGCCGCCTGGTGTAGACGGCACGCGTTATTACCGCAGGTCACTCACCGCGAAATACAGCCGGCCGTTTGCCGTGGAACGCCTCGACACCTTCCTTGAAGTCTGCCGAGCTACGCAGGCGGCTGTAGCAATGGCCCTCCATCTCGATGGCCACTTTTAGCGATGCATCTTCGTTGTCGTTGATCAGCTTTTTGGCCGTACGCTGGGCGAGCGGGGAGAAGCGGCGAAGTTCGTCCACCAGCGCATCGACCGTGCTTTCCAGCTCCGCGTCCGGGACACACTCGGTGATGAATCCCCAGTCGTAAGCCTGTTGGCCACTAACGCGCTTTGCGCGCATGACCATGTGCTTGGTACGAGCGATGCCGATCATCTTTTGTAGGCGTGCCGAGCCGCCTGAGCCCGGAATCTGGCCGAGGTTCTGTTCTGGAAGAGCGTAGCGAGTGGTCTCCGAGGCAACTCGGAAATCACAGGCCAGCGACAGCTCGAATCCGACACCGAAGGTGTAGCCTCGGTTGGCCGCGATCACTGGCTTGGTGCAGCGCTCGGGGGCGGCGACGTTCCATGCGAGTTTGGATACATGCTCTGGGGAGGCCTCCAGGAAGCCTTTGATGTTGCCGCCACTGGAGAAATGCTCGCCCTGAGCACGCAGTACGATGACGCGCACACCTTCGTGTGCATCCAGCGCTTCGAAAACGTGTCGCAATGCATCACGCTGGGCCATTTCGATCACGTTATAGGGGGGGCGGCTCAGGACGATATCGGCGCGTTCGCGAGCGATATCAACCTCTACGCTGAACCCATCGAATTGTTTGTCCAGGAATTGCTCAGGCGTGGTTGTCATTGTTGTTTTTCCTCTCTATTGCTGGGATCAGCAGGCAGATTTGAGATTGCCGCCATACTGGGCTACCAGCACGCGGCGCAGGATTTTGCCAACAGGGGATTTCGGGATTTGATCGATGAATTCGTATCGCCGCGGGCGTTTGAAACGAGCCAGACCCGAGGCAACGCAATGCGCGTCCAGCTCCTGTTCGGTGACCGGATAGCGAAGCCTGATGAATGCGGATATGAGCTTTCCCCACTGCTCATCGGGTAGGCCTACAACGGCCACCTCGTCTACTGCAGGGTGGAGTGACAGAGCATTTTCAATCTCTGCCGGGCTTACATTTTCGCCGCCCGTAATGATGAGGTCATCGACTCGCCCGGTTACGAAGAGGTCGCCGTCGTCGTCGAAATAGCCGGTGTCTCCCGTGAAATACCATCCCTCATGCAAGGATTTCGAGTCCGCATCTGGCCGCTTCCAATATCCCTCGAACGCCTCATCGCTGGCCAAGTCAGCAATGATCTGGCCTTCTTCGTTTGGTTTTGCCAGATGGGATGGCGACTGGGTTTCGAGGCTGATTACGCGAATTCGCTGATTTAAAGCGCAACGTCCAGAGGAGCCGGGCTTGCGAGCAGCGTGCTGATCAATCGTGAACGTATAGATCTCAGAGCTGCCGTAGTGATTTACGAACAGATCGGGGTTGAAGGCGGTTTTCACTCGACGCATGAGCCCATCGCTCATGGCTGCGCCAGCAAAACCGATCTTGCGTACGCTCGAGACCCGCTCGGGGGTAAATGCCTCGTGCTCGATAAGCATGTGATATAGCGTCGGCACCAGGTATAGATTGCTGACGTTCTCTCGCTCGATAGCGTTGAGCGTTGCCTCGACGTCGAACTTGGGTACGCAGACGAAGTGCCCGTCGAGCAGTGCCATCGATAGCAGGGAGCGCACGCCCATGGTGTGGTAGAGCGGCATCACGCCCAACGTACACTCTTCGTGCCCGTAAAGGTTTTGCGCGATGTGCGCAACGGCGGCCGCGCGTTCGGCGCGATGCCTGCGTGGCACACCCTTTGGCCGGCTAGTGGTACCTGAGGTATACAACATCAGCGACCAATCGTCGGCACTGGCCCGCAGGATGGTCCGTGCCGGCGCTTCAGAGCACAGTTCGTCAAAACCAAGGGTGCCTTGTTGCGCGGTTGTACCAATGCTTATGCACGGGATCTGCAAACGTCCGCACGCGTTCACCGCCTCGATGCAGGCGTCGTCATGCACAACGGCACGCGCATCTGCATCGTCCATGCACCAGTTGAGGTCCTCGGCAGTGCATCGCCAGTTCAGCGGAGTCATGACGACGCCACTGAATTGGCAAGCCCAATGCAGCGTCGCCATTTGCCAGCGGTTCTGCATGACTGTCACCAAGTGGTCGCCTTTCCCAAGACCAAGGCGCTCCAGCCCATGCGCGGCGCGTTGAATATCAATAAACCACTGCTGGTAGGTCTTTTTCACGGCGCCATCGCTTATCGCTACCGCATTGGGACGGCGTTCTACGGCCGCCAAAAAGCTGCGTCCAAGGTCAAACATGGTCGTTCTCCGGATCTTCTTGTTCTTGGAGGATTTGCTGTTGAGCACAGCGGCGCTGCTGCGCGACTTCGACGATGGCCTGGACCATTCCCGTGTAGCCCGTACAGCGGCAGAGATGGCCAGACAGCATGTCGCGTACCTGTGTTTCGTTCGGCTGTGGCACGCGTTCTAGAAATTCCACGCAGGACATCAGAATCCCGCTGGTGCAGAAACCGCATTGCAATGCGTGATGACGACTGAACGCTTGCTGCAGATCGCTCATTACGTCTTCGCGAGCCAGTGACTCAACGGTATCGATGCGCTTCTCGTGGGCCTGCACTGCAAGCATCAGACATGAACGAGAAGCAACGCCGTCCACGAGTACGGTGCAGGCACCGCAAACGCCATGCTCGCAGCCGACGTGCACACCCGTGGCGCCCAGCTCGTGACGAAGAAAGTCGCACAATTGCATTCGCGGCTCGGCGTGCCCCTGGCGTGCGCGGCCGTTGAGCTGCAGACGTACCTTGAAGCGTTGGTCAGCAGGCGCTTGCATGATCTTGTTCCTCGATGAGTTGTTGGCCGAGCTCGCGCACCAGTTGACGCCGATACACAGCACTCGCGTGCACGTCGTCCTGCGCGCCCAATGACCAGGCAAAGGCGTTCAGTGCATCGGCCAGTCCGTCGCCCCGTCGCAGTCTGCGCAGCACTGGTCGGTCGGAGACGCCACCGATACCGAGCTCAACTGCGTCGTCGCGGATGCAGGCGGCCAGGGCTACAAGGGCGAAGTCGCCATGGCGCATTGCTAGCTCACGGAAGCGGTACAGCACTCCCGGCTTCGCCAAGGGAAAGTGGACCTCGCTGACGAGCTCGTCCGGGCGTCGGGCGGTGGTCAGCACACCCTGGAAGAATTCAGACGCTGGCACTTCGCGGCGCTTGCCTTTGAGCGACTCGAGCACTACGTAACCGCCGAGCGTGACGAGGCACAACGGAATCTCGGCGCTGGGATCGGCGTGGGCCACCGAGCCGCAAACGGTGCCGCGGTTGCGCGTCTGGAAGTGGCCAATCCAGGGCAGCATCAACGCGAGCAATGGAACCTCGTCGGCCAGGCTGGCGCGGTCCATCAGCTCGACCTGCCGCACAGCGGCGCCAACGGCCAGATGGCCACGCCCAAGATTAAGGTAGTGCAGGTCTTGCGCATGGTTGATGTCGACTAGCACTCTTGGCTGTGCCAGGCGCATGTTCAGCACCGCCATCAGCGACTGACCGCCGGCAATGATACGGGCGTGCTCGCCGTGCTCAGCGAGAAGCTCCAAAGCCTGGCGCTTGTTGTCGACGCGGACGTAATCAAATGAGGCCGGTTTCATCGGGCACCTCCCTTACCGAAGAGACCAAGCAGGCGCTGCCACAGGCCCTCAGACGCAGGTGCGCCGGTCAAGCGCTGTGCCAGGCGCGTGAAGATTTGCCCGATGATTACTTTCGAGGCGCTTTGCAGCATGCGCCCTCCGACCGCGGCGACCTTGCCGCTAACGGCGGCCTCGTAGACGTATTCGAGACGGGTGTGGCCGTTTTCCATTTCGACGAAGCGTACCTTCGCACTGCCTGTGGCCGAGCCCATTGGGCTATCACCGGAACCCGATAGCTTCAGCGAGTGCGGAGGGTCGAGGTCGGTCAGCCCGACCCGTGCAGCGAAGCGCGCGCGGATCATGCCGACACCTACGGTAACGTCGGCGCGGTAATGGTTTTCACTCTCCAGCTCCAGTGCATGGCAGCCAGGGATGATCGCCTTGAGCGTTTCCGGATTGAGCAGAGCGTCGTAAACCTGTTGCGGCGACGCTGGTATCTCTACCGAATCCTCCGCCCGTAGTGTGGATCCGCCCGATGCTCGTGGTGCGTCCAGTACGGTGCCCTCTGGCGCGGGTGGCTCGTCGATACCTATCATCGTGCGTACGCGGGATGGCGTCAGTGGCAGGCGGATGTCTGAACGGCCCAGTGCATCAGCGACGGCGTTAGCGATGCACACTGGGGTACTCATGTTGTTGCCTTCGCCGACGCCCTTTGCGCCAAGTGGCGTAAACGGGGAAGGGGTTTCCATATGAAGAATCACAGGCTCTACGGCTTCGGGCGCGGTTGGTACGAGATAGTCGGCGAAGGTGCCAGAGAGAAAGCTGCCGTCGGACGCATAGGCAAATTCTTCCATTAGCGCCACGCCCAACGCCTGGGTGAAGCCTCCTCGAATCTGTCCATCGACAAGCATCGGGTTCAGGATTCGCCCAGCGTCGTGACAAGTGACGTAACGATCGATATGAACTTCGCCTGTCACTCGATCGATTTCCACAGCGCAGATATCGAAGATGAAGCCATAACATAGAGAACTGTTGATGCAATCCTCGTCGCTTGGCGCGGTCAGCTGTGGCGGGCTCCAAAAGGCGGTCTCGCGCAGTCCGCCCTGTTCACCTTCGGGAAGCAGGCCGGGTGACCAGTGAGTGGCTCCGGCTATGCGGTGAAAAGGCTGGCTCTGGCCGCCATCGACGAATACTTTACCGCCTGCAAAGCGTACGGCCTCGGCGGGCACTCCCCACATACCTGCCGCGATGCCAGCCATGCGCGCTCTGATACGCATCGCCGCGTTGTATACCGAGCCGGCCACCGCACCGGCGAAGCGGCTGGAATAATTGCCAGAGGCGATCGACCACGCGTCTTTGCCCGTGTCCAGCTCGACGCTGACATGGATGCCCTCGAGCGCCACGCCCAGGACTTCGGCAACGATCTGCGCTGCTACCGTCTGGTGCCCCTGTCCCTGTGGGGTAGACGAAACGTGCACCGAGACGTCACCGAGTGGACCAATACTGACGGTGGCAGTGCTTACTGCACCGTTCTTTGGCCCAGCCTTGCGTCGCTCCTCGGGCGTCATCGCCGTGGTGATGTACCCCATGTTTGAAATCGAAGGCTCCACCGCCGCGGTATAACCGATGCCATAGATCCGGCCTTCGGCACGCGCCTGTTCGCGGCGACGTAGCAGCTCGTCCAGCCCGCCGTCGCGCACCGCAAGATCGATCGCTGCCAGGTAGTCGCCCGAGTCAAGCAGCGCGCCAGCGGCCGCGCGGTACGGGAATGCATCGGCCGGGACCAGATTGCGCCGAATGACTTCGAGAGGATCCAGGCCCAGATCAACGGCGATCTGGTGCATCAGCCGTTCCAGTGCAAAGTAAATCTGACCACCGCCGAAACCCCGGTTAAGTCCGCTAGGCACCTTGTTGGTCAGAACGACACGATTGCGCACCAATAGGTTGCGGATCGTATAGGCACCGGTGAGGTTGCCATGCATACGGTAAAACGTGGCTGGCTCAGGTGCGCGGAGGTATCCGCCGCAGTCGTCAATCTGGTCGTACTTCAGCGCCAGGACACGGCCATCTACCTCTACTGCAGCTTCAATCTCGCAGACTCGGTTGGTCGCGCTAGAGGAGGCTTGCAGGTGTTCAAGACGGTCTTCGACCCACTTCACGGGGGCGCCGACCTTGCGTGCTGCCAGGCCCATCAGCACGATATAGGGGAATACGCCCTGCTTGATTCCAAAACTGCCACCGGAGTCCGGGGGCGTGCGCAGGCGTAGGCGATTTCCCGGCACATTCAGTGCCCGCGCCATCACCGAATGCAGCGCGTAGGGGCCCTGAAAATTGGACAGCACGTCATACGTGCCAGTCGCTTGCTGGTACTGCCCGAGCACGACATAACACTCAATAGGGGTGCAAGAGTTGCGAGGGTAGTGGACCTTGATGGCGACCCGCCGAGCGGCCTCCGCGAAAGCGGCCTCCGGCTCGCCGTACCGGAAGTGCCGCTCATTGACCACATTGCTCCCCACCGCCTCGTGCAGCACGGGCGCGTTGTTCAAAACGGCGGCTTCCGGATCGACGATTGCCGGCAGCGGTTCGTATTCCACTTTCACCGCGTCCAGCGCGTCTTCGGCCAGGTATCGATCGTCGGCGACTACAACGCACACTGGTTCGCCGACGTAGCGAACCTTGTCTACCGCGAGGCACCAATGCTCCATGGGTGCGCGTACACCCACGGGGAACGGATTGGCCCAGCGCTTAACGTCGTCACCTGTGAGTACTCCATGCACGCCTGGCATGCTCAATGCGGCAGTGGCATCGACGGACACTACTCGGGCATGAGCGTGGGGTGAGCGGACAATTGCGGCGTGAAGGGTGCCGGGTGGTATCGCAACGTCGTCGGCATAGCGGCCGAGTCCACGCAGTAACGCGGCATCTTCAACGCGGTTCTGGCGACGTCCAATATGGCCAATCGTGCCTTCGGCGATGCCTTGATGCATATTCATGGGCGGCTCTAGTTATTGTTATGAAGCGTTCGCCGAGTGTCTGCGATCCGCCCCGCGCCCGCCTTGCCTGCCACTACGCAGATAGGTACATGAGTCGTTCTTTTTACCCTGGAGTCTGATTTGGGCACATTCATGGAGGATGTTCATGTGCGCAAGCGTGCGCGCGCGCGTGCCCGGCGCTTTCAGTGCGTCCATCGTTTGAAACACCGATCTTTGAGGCTTCACTGCGAACGGACGAGCAGGCAGCGGTGTGCCTACGTGGGCTAAACGCGTACGCAACATTCGACATCGTGTCGGCTAGGCAGGCGTAACGCTGCGCGCGGACGTCAAGTTGACAGGCTTACGTGGCGGCCATACGGTGGCGCGGCTTTTTCCAAGAAATAAAACAACAGGCCAGACACGCCCTTCATGACTGATCACACCTTTCTAAACATGCGTCGCACCTTCACTGCTGGCGAGGGGCGTTTGCACACGTTCGTCTCCCTGCCGGCGCTCCAAGCCGAACGTTACCCGGCACTTTCTCGTCTCCCGGTTGTGATCAGAATCTTGTTGGAGTCCGTCTTGCGTAATTGTGATGGGCACAAGGTCTTGCCTGAACATGTCAACGCGCTCGCGGCTTGGCAACCAAACGCTCCGCGTGATCGCGAGATACCGTTCGTTGTGGGGCGAGTGCTGCTTCAGGATTTCACAGGTATTCCCTTACTCACTGACCTTGCGGCGATGCGAGGACAGGCGAGCGCGCAAGGGTTCGACCCAAAAGCCATCGAGCCGCTCGTACCGGTGCACATGGTTGTGGATCACTCGGTACAAACCGAGTTTTCAAATGTACCGGACGCTTTGCGTAAAAATATGGACGTTGAGTTCCACCGTAATCGTGAACGCTATGAGTTGATGAAGTGGGGCATGCGGGCCTTTGAAACGTTCAAGGTGGTCCCCCCGGGGATCGGTATTTGCCATCAGGTCAATCTGGAACACCTCGCCTGTGGCGTCGTTGAAAACGATGGCTTGGTCTATCCAGACACACTGGTGGGAACCGACAGCCATACCACCATGATCAATGGCATCGGCGTACTCGGCTGGGGGGTGGGTGGTATCGAGGCAGAGGCGGCGATGCTCGGGCAACCTGTCTACATGTTGATGCCGGACGTGGTTGGAGTTGAATTAACCGGCCAGCTGCAGGCTGGCGTGACCGCCACGGACGCTGTGCTTTACATTACCCAGACGCTGCGCGCTGCGAAGGTAGTCGGCAAGCTTGTCGAATTTTTCGGCGATGGCGCGCGCTCGCTCAGCGCAACCGATCGCGCCACGATCGCCAACATGGCGCCCGAGTATGGGGCGACCACCGGTTTTTTCCCGGTCGATGAGAAGACGCTGGATTACTACGCGCAGACTGGGCGGAGCCAGGCGCAGGTCGAGCTGATCCAGTGTTACTTTCAGGCGCAGGGACTATTCGGGTCGCCCGAGGCGGGCAGCATCGACTATTCGGATACGATCACGATCGATCTGGGTCTTATTGCCGCATGCGTTTCGGGCCCTAAGCGCCCACAGGATCGCGTGAAGCTGGCAGCGCTCGGCATGCGCTTCGATGAGGTAATGCTGCAGCACGCCAAGAATGGGGGCTATGCCAAGACGGCTGAGCAGCTTCAAGAGCGCTACGAGGTAAAGTTTGCGGATGCGCGCACGGCAGCCGCCTACGAAATCGGGCATGGCGACGTGTTGGTAGCGGCAATTACCTCGTGTACGAACACCTCCAATCCTGAGTTGCTTATCGCAGCCGGCCTGCTGGCCCGCAATGCATTAAAGCTCGGCCTGCGTACCAAACCGTGGGTGAAGACCCTCTTCACACCCGGCTCACGCGTCGTGGCAGCGTATCTTGAACAGGCTGGGCTCATTGAACCACTTTCCGACCTTGGCTTCGCTATCGCAGCCTATGGCTGTGGCGCCTGTGTAGGCAACATCGGTGCGCTGGAGTCTGCGCTTGAGCAGGTGGTCGTCGAAAAGGATCTTGTCTGCAGCGCGGTGCTGTCGGGTAACCGCAATTTTGAGGCGCGCATTCATCCCAACTTGCGCGCGAACTTCCTCGCCAGTCCGCCGCTGGTCATCGCCTTCGCGTTGGCGGGCACCACACGCATTGATTTGACAGCTACACCGCTCGGCCGTGACGGGCAGGGGCGGCCCGTCATGCTTGCAGAAATCTGGCCAAGCAACGATGAAATCAAGGCATTGGCTGTATGCGCAGCCAACCCCGACCTCTATCGCGCCTCGTATGCAGATCTCACCCACGGGCATGATCTGTGGAACAACATCGCCAGCGCTACAGGCGACGTTTATGACTGGCCTGAATCGACCTACATCGCCGAGCCGGATTTCTTCGATACTCAGTTCACTACAAAGCCAATCAAAGCTGCCCGGGCCCTTGCGATCCTCGGTGACTCAATTACTACCGACCATATCAGCCCCGCAGGCTCGATTGCAGCTGGTTCTGCCGCCGGGAATTGGTTGGCCGAGCGTGGCGTCGCACTTCAGGACTTCAACGTCTATGGCGCGCGGCGCGGCCATTTTGAAGTGATGGTGCGCGGCACCTTCGCAAATGTGCGGCTCAAGAACTTCATGCTTGCGCTCAGGGCGGATGGATCGACCGATGAAGGACCTTTCACGTGCTTGCAGCCAGGCGGCGAACGGATAGGGCTATTCGAAGCGTCGCGCCGATACCAGGATGAAGGTGTTCCAGCGCTGATCTTCGCGGGTGAAGAGTACGGTACCGGTTCAAGCCGAGATTGGGCCGCGAAGGGCACGCGCCTACTCGGGGTTCGCGCGGTGATCGCGAAAAGCTTTGAGCGTATTCACCGCAATAATCTGGTCGGGATGGGAGTACTGCCGCTGCAGTTCAACGCTGGCGTGGATGCGCAATCGCTGGGCCTTGACGGTACCGAGCAGTTCGACCTGTTGGGGTTAGACGAGGGCATAGAACAGGGTCAGGACGTAACCTTGAGAATCACGCGACGGAACGGCAGTTGCCAGGACGTCACGTTGCTAGCGCGAATCGATACTGCCATCGAAGCGGAGTATTACCGTAAGGGCGGGATTCTGCCTTATGTGCTCAAACAGCTGCTTCGCAAGGCTCGCAGCGTCGACCATGCGACTTGATGTCCGCATCCATAGCCATTGAGATCCGTAGCATAGCGCCAGCGGCCTTGGAGCACTGGCGTGAACGGCGTTCCGTGACCGGTCTTTTTGGCCGCTGTTCTCCTATCGAGACACGCGACCCGTTGAGCTGGCTACAGCGGATCCAAAGTATCCACTGGTTTGGTTGGCCTACAGCTTTCGCCAATGGAAAGCCGCGTTTTCAACACTCGTCTCAAATAGCCATATAGGGTCTGTTAAGCAGTAGGGTAGAGAAATCGCAGACGTCCTTTGCCAGGGCTGCAATCTGCGCATTCAGCCCTTTCTGGCGATCACTTCGATACAGGGCGGCGTATCGGATCTGGGGCAGGCCTGGCGTCGTAGGGATGACATTGAGGGCGCCATGGTCCACCAAGTGAGAAAGGCATTTCACGGGTAGGTAACTGAAGCCTATACCTGACATTGTCAAACCCACCTGTACGAGTAGATCGCGCGTAGTCAGCGTCCTGGGCAAATAGACGTTATGGCTTGCAAACCAGCGCTCATACACCATGCCGATCCCTGAACTCGGACCCTGAATCATGACCGTATACGACGCCAGTTCGTGCAGCGCTATCGGTGTGGGAGGCGCAAGACTGGGCGCACACATCCAGGCGTTCTCAACCGTTCCAAGGGGCGTTGCGACGAATCGAACGTCGTCGAAGACATCCGGGGTAATGATCAGGTCCAACTGATCATCTTGTAATCTGCCAAATAGTTGTGTGGTGGGCTCTACGTAAGGCTCGATGTGAACAGCGGGGTAGCGCTCGCGTATCTCACCGATCAAGAAGGGCAGCCACGTCATGGCCGTGAGCTCCGTCACGCCGAGTCGGAGGTGTTTCACGAGCACGTCGCTCGAGCAAACACGCTCGATCAGCGAGTCCCGTTTTTCTAACAGCGCGCGGGCTTCCTCGAGCACCTCAAGGCCTTTTTCCGTGAGCCGCGCCTGGCGCTTCGAACGATCGAAGAGCTCCACACTGAACGCGTCTTCGAGTTCGTGGATCCGCTTCGAGATCGCCGATTGGGACATGTGAAGCTTGGCGGCTGCCGTTTCGAAGCTGCCGGATTCGGCTATCCAGTAAAGCGCTTCGAGCTGCTTGAACGTAACCATGCTGTCATCACATTCCATAAAGCGATGCTAATGCATCAGAAAATATCGCTAAAGATAATTATTTTGTTCTCTATGATCGGGACCCACCAGTCACGAATGCTCAGGAGAACACCGCAATGCAGACTGGCAAGCGAACCATGTCGCACGGAACGATTACGCTGGTAGGGGGCGCGCGATGAGCGTCGACTACCTATCCGACCGTCTCCTGGCTATCCAGCCTTCCCCGAGCGTCGCTGCCAATACGCTGGTAAGCGAGCTTCGTGCGCAGGGCCGAGACATCGTCAATTTCACGGTAGGCGAGCCCGACTTCGATACTCCGGCGCACATTCAGAAGGCTGCGTTCGAGGCAATACAAAGCGGCGAGACACACTACACCGATACGCGCGGCACCCTGGCGCTCCGTAAAGCCATCCTGACCAAGCTGTCACGCGACAACAGCCTGGACTATGCGCTGGATGAGGTCATCGTTGGGAGCGGCGGTAAACCACTCATCTTTCATGCACTGGCCGCGACTTTGAATCCGCACGATGAAGTGCTCGTACATGCCCCTTACTGGGTTTCATACCCTGACCTTGCTCGGTTGAATGATGCCCAGCCTGTCATTATCCCTGGCGATGAAGCCACCGGGTTTAAGCTTACAGCGCAAACGCTGGAGGCTTCGATCACGAGCAAAACCAAGTGGTTGATTCTTAACAGTCCTAATAATCCGTCTGGCGCGGTATATAGCCGTGATGAGCTGGTTGCCCTGGCGGATGTGCTGCGAAAGTATCCGCATGTACTGATCATGTCGGACGAGATCTACGAGCATTTTATTTACGGTAAGGCTCAGCATCTCTCGATCGTGAGCGTGGCGCCGGATCTCAAGTCACGGACTCTGATTATCAATGGGGCCTCGAAAGGCTACGCGATGACAGGCTGGCGCATCGGTTTTGCCGCCGGGCCGAGCGATATGATCAAGGCGATCGGAAAGCTTATTTCGCAAACCACGACCTGCCCAAGTTCGGTAAGCCAAGCCGCGGCTGTTGCAGCCTTTGAAGGTGACCAAACACCCCTTAAAGAGATGCACGCCATCTACGTCCAGCGTAGGGAAGCGATGTTGGCAGCATTGAGTGAGGCCAACGGAATCACATGCGCGGCGCCAGATGGCGCGTTCTATGTGTTCGCTAACGTAAGCGGGCTTATAGGAAAGAAAACGCCGCAGGGCCAGATAATAACCAGCGATTCGGATGTCACCAGGTATTTGCTGACTGAAGGCGGGGTCGCCACTGTTAGTGGAGAAGCCTATGGCATGTCTCCATACATTCGACTCTCGTTTGCCAGCGCTATTGAAGTGATCGGGGAAGGGTGTCGCAGGATTGTAGAGGCCTGCAATAAGCTGGTTTGAATAACGATAATTAAAAACACGCTGCGACCCTATTTGAGACTGCCTATAACCACAATTTAAATGAGAGGCATAGAAGCTGATGCGTATCCATGCAGTACGGTGCAATCGTCTCATCCAGTTCTTGAGGGCTATGGTATGACGCGATCAATTAGCCTTACATCGAAAATCTTTATTGGGTTTGCCGCGGGAATGGTATTCGGCTTGGTTGCACCCGAATGGGGGGTTGCAATCAAGCCAATCGGCGACGCATTTATTCGCGCCATCCAAATGTTGATCATTCCAATTGTATTTTTCAGTGTGGCGGCTGGCATCGCAAACATGGGCGATGTAAGCAAGCTGAAAAGGGTTGGCAGCAAGACGCTGCTTGTCTACACGGCAATGACCGTCATCGCGGGCGTGATTGGATTGGTCGTTGCAAGTGTTCTGCAGCCTGGAGCTGAATTTTCTACTGGAGGCGTCTCCAGTCCTGCCGCTGCAGACGTACCAACTGTTGGGCAATTTTTCCTGGGCATGGTCCCATCCAATATCATGGATGCGATGGCCAAGGGTAATGTCATACAGGTCATCTTGGTCGCTGTACTGGTAGGTGTTTCATTGGTATTGCTAGGTGATCGAGCAAGCCACATTAAAACGCTGTGTGATCAGGCATCGGTGGTAATACTCAAGTTGCTCGATATGGTCATGGCTGTATCGCCGTACGGTGTTTTTGCGCTGATGGCCTATTCGATGGGTCACTATGGGTTGGATGTGTTCAGCCAGGTTGGCGAATTCATCATGGCGGACTACATCGGCCTTCTGATCGTGTTCCTGGTTACGTTCACTTGTGTGGTCGCTTATACAAAGGTTAGTCCTTTCTATCTACTAAAACGGCTGGCCAAGGTATGGATGGTCACGCTTTCAACGACGAGCAGCGCGGCCACCTTGCCTATGAGCATGAAGGTGACGACTGAAGAGCTGAAGGTTCCACGTTGGATTACATCCTTCATGTTGCCATTGGGCGCGACGATAAACCTGATGGGTGCTGCAGTTTATTTGTCGGTGCTGGCTGTATTCGCCGCGCGCTTCTATGGGGTAGATCTAACCACCGCGCAGATGGTGAACGTCGTGTTGGTAGGGACTTTACTTGCGATGGCCGCACCCGGTATCCCGGGCGGGGGTATTGTCATGGGGACCCTGATGCTTCAGATAATGGGTTTGCCGTTCGAGTTGGTAGGTGTGATCGCAGGTATATATCGGATAATCGACATGGGTCATACCTCGCTCAATGTAACCGGCGACGTTTTCGGTGCGATGATAGTGGCAAAAAGTGAGAAGTCATTATATTGCGTAAATGGTGTGCCTGCCGCCAGTGATTCAGAGAAAGAGGCAATAGTTTGATTCTGATGGTCTTAGCATGGGCTAACTTCTTGTTAGCTGAACGATATGATCGGCCCATGCAAAGTCTATCCTGTGGCTGGCAACATAGCGGCTGATTAAAAAATCGTATAAGGGTATCTGATGTTTATCAACGCGTCTGACGAAAGCATCGAAGTAAATCTCGATTGGGATCGAGTTCCGCTCGATGTAATGCAATCCATCGCTGTCTATCCGGTAGCATTGATCGGCGACGTGTTACAACGTATGGGCATGATGTCGTCTGTAATACGCCACCTTGCAGGCAAGCCGCATTTCTACGGGAGCATCTACCCGATCCTGACGCGTGAGGGCGACAATCTGGCCATACACAGAGCATTGGATGAGGCCAAGCCTGGGGATGTGCTTGTTATAAATGGTCACGGCGAGACAAATCGCGCGGTATTCGGGGATATTCTGGGCGAGCTTTGCCTCGCCAGAAAGGTCGCGGCTGTGGTGATCGACGGTGCGACACGCGATGTAGAAGAGCTCAATGAAATGGGTCTTCCCGTATTTGCGCGGGCGGTTAATCCGGCTGGTCCGTCCAAATATGGCCCCGGCGTTATTGGTGCTCCCGTTGCCTGCGGCAACGTGGTATGCAATCCGGGTGATGCGATATTTGGTGATAAAGACGGCATTATTGTGATCGCGCGCAAACGTCTAGCGCAGCTACAAGAGAAGCTTGTTCAGCAAGAGCAGTTCGAAGCCAAACTGCGTGAAAGAATTAGAAAAAGCGTTCAGGCATAGGAGGTGACGATCGGGTAGGGCATATCGTCTTTTACCCGGTTTTTGCAGATCGCCGCCGCGGCAGGCCCTCGCCAGCTCGCTATTACAGGTGATAGGCCAAAACGAATCATGTGACGCGACCGTGCAGTGGCGCTCGGTAACCGTGCATGGCCTGCGTCTGGATGCGGTACGTGATAAATACTCGGGCTTCACGCGCGCCGGATCCTGATGCACTCACTTCGGCAGATGTTTCGCCTAGGTAACGCGGGAGAGGCCACGAACTCCCAGGGGTCCGACCATATACCGAGGGCTAGCCCTCATGTGGCGGTAGCCGTTTCTACCGCCGCCTTTGGCTTGAAGGCCGATTTAATCAGTCGCCACGTTCTCCGGCACTCCCACGCTAATACGTCCTTTGTCCTGACAAGGCACACCAATGCGTTTTCCAGGATGGCCTACGCTTGTTGGTAGAGCGATATTCCATAGGTGCCTCGGGATAAAAGCCGTTGGTCGACGTGTCTAGGGTGGTATGCGCATCGAACGGTGATGCGCGTTTTTTTTGGAGACACGCTTTTTGGCCTGCGCGGTGGGCCGATGCGTAGATGCAGGCAGGCTGCGCGCTGTCTCCAGGCAAGCCTCTCAGGGAATCGAACATGCTTCCAACGCAAGTGCTGGTAATCGATGATGAACCGTCCGTGAAGGAATTGATGTGCGAGCTTGTACGCATGAAGGATGCACATCCCACGGCGTTCGAGACCGCAGACGCGGCGCTGATTTACCTGGAAAAGCATGCGAGCGACACCAGCCTCGTTGTCACGGACGTCAGGATGCCGGGCCTGCTGGATGGCTACGATCTGGCAAGACTCGTCTTCGCCAGATGGCCGGAACTACCCGTGATCATCACGTCTGGCTACACCACGGTAAACATCGAGAATCTGCCGGCAAACGTGCGATTTCTGCCCAAGCCGTGGAGCGCAAACGTATTCATGGAGACACTCGACCTGCTGTTGCCTCACCCCGCGAGCTAGCGCAGCAGACTACAGCTTGCGTTTGGTGCTCGAAGTCCTGTTCTAAAGTGAGGAGCCGTGATCGTACTGACGATTTGATAGAGGGGCGGGGCGAACGCTGATGATGGGTCGAATGCTCGAACACTACATCTTTGGTATTGATCGACGGGGTAGCCAACTTCATGAGTAGGCATATGATGAAGGCCCCTAGTCACTGCGGATATACCGTGGACAGACCCTGCCTCAGCATCTGTAACGCCTCCAGCCAGGAGGTCATGAAGTGATCGAAACGTGGCTTACGCTTCTACTCGGCACGCTTGTCATCCTCGCGATCATCGCAGCAAACGGCTATTTCGTTGCCCAGGAATTCGCCTATATGGCGGTGGACCGCACACGGCTCACCGTCGCGGCCGCTGACGGTGATGCCGCCGCCGAACGCGCATTGAGGGTCACCAAACGTACGAGTTTCATGCTGTCCGGCGCACAGCTGGGCATTACGGTCACGGGCTTGCTTGTCGGATTCGTTGCCGAGCCTCTGGTTGGGAAGTCGTTGGGTGTTCTACTTGGCGACATTGGCGTCCCTTCCAGCGTCGGTATAAGCGTCGGTACGTTGCTGGCGCTGGCAATCGCTACCGTCGTGCAGATGATTTTCGGAGAGCTCTACCCCAAGAATCTCGCTATCGCCAACCCTGATCCGTTGGCCCGTCGGCTGGCCCGCTCCACGCTTATTTACCTGACCGTGTTCGGTTGGCTGATCGGCTTTTTCGACAAGGCAGCGAACCTTTTCCTCAGGGCGCTGCGGATCGAACCGGTTCACGATCTGGACGTCAGCGTATCAGCCGATGACCTGCCGCATATCATCTCTGAATCTCGCGAGAGTGGTGATCTACCTGTCGAGATCTCATTGATCATGGACCGCATCCTGGACTTCCCTCAGCGGGATGTGGAGCACGCAATGATTCCGCGCTCGCAGGTGGACTGGCTGCCTGCAGAGACGACGCTGGGCGAACTATGCGAGCTCATGGCGCGAGGCCATACACGCTACCCGATCATCCACGAAGATACGCCGGTAGGGGTCGTGCACCTTACGGACGTGCTGCCTCGGTTGGCCGAGAGTGCCGACCTCACTGTCGATACCGTTATGCGACCTGCCACGGTAATTCCCACGCTCATGGCGCTGCCTGACGCGCTGGAGCAGCTGATCCAGACGAACAATCAGCTGGCCTGCGTGATCGATGAATATGGCGGCTTTGTGGGCGTGCTGACCATTGAAGATCTTGCCGAGGAAATTGTCGGTGAGATTACTGACGAGCACGACCTCCAGACCAGCGATCCGGTCGTTGCCAGTGGGGCGGACACCTGGACGATGGACGGAGATGTGCATCTGGATGAGGTGGAGCGTGCACTTGGCTACGATCTCCCGCGGGGTGAGGTTGAAACCATCGGTGGCATTGTTATAGCCCAAATGGGTGGACTGCCTTCTGAAGGAGATGTGGTCGTTGTGCAATTGCCGCCGGATGCGTCAGATCTGATCGCGGACATTCCGGTAATCCGTTCGCTTGAGGTCGAGGTCCTCGAGATCGAGCGCTATGTACCAACGCGGGTACGGGTAAAGCTGATGGAAACATCGCAGGATGAGCCGCAATGAATGACCCGCTGATGGTTTTGCTCGTTACCACCGCCTTGATCATCCTCAGTGCCATTTTCGTCATCATCGAGTTCGCATTGCTTGGGGCAAGGCGGCATCGGCTGGAGGAACTTGCGTCAAGTAGCGCTTCGGCGCGTGCTGCGCTGCGGGGTATGAATGACCTCACGCTGATGCTGGCGGGCTCTCAACTCGGCATCACCTTCTGTACTTTCGCGCTGGGCGCAGTCACCAAGCCTGCCGTAGACGCATGGCTCGGACCCCCGATGCTCGGTATGGGATTGCCGTTGTGGGCGGCCGACGGTGCGTCGTTCGCGCTCGCCCTGTTCGCAGTTACCTTCCTGCACCTCGTGGTGGGTGAGATGGCGCCCAAATCCTGGGCCATCGCGCATCCGGAACGGTCGGCCATGGCGATCGGCCTGCTGTCCCGCGCCTACATATGGCCGCTTCGCCCGCTGATGCGCTGGGTGAACCTGATTGCAAACCGGCTGGTGAGGGCATCGGGCGTTCAACCGGTGGAGAGCGCCGCTATTGGCGGGCAGGATATTGCGACCATTCGGCAACTGGTGGAGCATTCGGCGGAGGTAGGGACGCTGAAACCCGACCTCCAGAAGCAGATCTCCGGCCTTATCGACCTGGGCACCTTGCCCATTGATTCCTTGGTCAAATCAGATGCAATGCCCGCGCACGTCGACATCACGGCCTCGGTCGCAGAGCTGCGCGCGGCATCGGCTGCCTCCGGGCATCTTCGCATCCTGCTGCTGGGAAAAGGCAATACGTTGCCGCTTGTAGTCCATGTGCGCGACACCCTGCTCGAGCCGGAAAACCAGCCGGCTCGGCCGCTTGCTCGACAGGCGTTCGTTTTGGATGCGCAGACACCTGTCTATGAATCGCTCGCACTCATGCGCAAGGCGAGCGTCCAGTTTGCCGTGGTGATGGAAAGCGGCCGTATGAAGGGCGTGGTGACACTGGCCGATATTCTTGAGCGCATACTGCCGATCACGACCGCGCCTACCGTGCGGAAAGGGCGGGGGTAGGCTGTTGCCTCCGTCTATGCGGCAGCGCCTCGCTGATTCACGCTGGTGAGCAGTGTGATGATCGAGACGCTGGTTCTTCAGGCTTCAAGCGGCTTCGGTCTGGGTGCGATGCCCTTGATGCCCGGGACGTTCGGCTCTCTGCTGGGATTGCCATTGGCATGGTGGATGCTGAGACGGCAAAAAGCAGGGCAGATGATCCTGCTCATTACGCTGCTTCTGATTGCCGTGCCGCTGTGTCACTGGGGGTCGCTATGGCATGGGGGCGGCGATGCTCCACGAATCGTGGCGGACGAATACCTGGCATTTCCCGTATCGGTATTTGCACTGAGCAGCGTACCCCGCGGGTTGTTGTTGCTGATGGCCTTCCCGATATTTCGGCTGTTCGACGCGCTAAAGCTGCCGCCACTCGATGTCCTCGAAGGTATGGGTGGAGGTTTGGGCATCGTGCTCGATGACCTTATGGCGGCTTTATACACTTGGCTCGTGTTGATAATTGGAATCGGCCTATGGCGTCGGTTCCGCATGGCGTGAGATCTAACTGCCCTCGCTTCTGATCGTTGGTGGATCGCCTCATGACCCATTGCGCTGCCCTGAGCGGCAGGCTGCTCAGGGCATGCATACTAAGTGTGGAGCTCTGATGGACCGCGTCGCGCCCGGATAGACTTCAGGCTCGCGCAAGGGAACGGTAGACCCCCGGCTGCCAAGCCCTATGCCTATCAAGCGCTAACGTCTCACGCTGAAGGCGCCGGTTAGGCCAATTGCTTGATCCACTCCGACACCGGGTCTCCACTCGACATGCCGTTCTGAATCAGTCCATCGATCATGAAGGTTGGCGAGACATGGATGCCATTCTGCCTTGCATATTTCGTGTGCCATTTGACGGCGTGCTCAAGCTCGGTGTTTGCAAAGGCTTCCGCAAGCGGTACGCCACTGTATTGCTCGATGCGCCGGATGATGTCATTGGGTGTGGCATCCAGGTTTGGCCCAGCGGCGTGGTTTTCGAACTCGAATTCCTCGCGGTGCGTGCCGACCGCCTTCATGACGGCGTTGGCCTGCTCCCTGCCATTGGGCAGCGTTGCGGCGGCCAGGATGCATCTGACGATTACAGGTGAAAACATGTGCCAGGGTTGCGAGTGCAGGCGAATCTTTATGGTGACCTTGTCTTCTCCGGCCTGGGCAAGCAGCGTGTCGAGCTTATTGAATGCCTTCACGGAGAAGGGGCAGGTCGGCTCGAGAAACACCTCGATCAAACGGGGTCCGTGGCCCCAGGTCAGCGTATCTGCATGCATGTAGCTCATCCTATTCGTTTGACTGTCTTCATACGGATTCGAACCCGGGAGCTTATGGCTCCTCATGGCTTTGGAGAGATTTCAATCCAATATGGGTAAGAACACAAACAGGGTTTGATGTTGAAGAGGCCTCGCGAGCGGAGACCCGGACGTGTAGTCGTACTGTTGCGACACGAACTATGCACCGAGATGGGCGTTCAACATTCCTGAGCCGACAGCCAGCCCTTGAATGAGCAGCGTTAGGCTTCCTATAAAAACAACAACGACTGGAGTCGATCAATGCGTTTTGTATCCAACCCGTGTCCTCTCAAGCATTTGGCACTCTCCACCGCAATAGCGCTGTTCTCCGCGCTGTCGCATGCTGCCGATGTCGATAACCCTCACGGCAATGAGCCCATTGGTACTGTACAGCAGGTTTACGACGGCGCACTGATGCCTGATATACAGGTCAATACGTTCCGTAACATCGACCGCCTCTTCGCTACCGCTCGGATAGCGCATGGCGGCGACGTTTTGCCGTTACCTGCAGCGGAGCAGATGCTCGAAAACTTCAGATTTGAGTCCAACGGCAAAACGTATGATCTGTACGACTACGTCTCGCTGAACCGGGTAAGCGGATTGCTCGTGATCAAGGACGGGAAGGTTGCACGTGAGGAGTACCAGCTCGGCAATACCGAGAACACCCGCTGGATGTCCATGTCTGTAGTCAAGTCGATTACTGCGACGCTGATCGGGGCGGCCATTCAGGACGGTCATATAAAAAAGATCGACGACCCTATTGTTCAGTATCTTCCCGACCTCAAAGGCAGCGCCTACGACGGCGTGACAGTTCGCAACCTCTTGCAGATGGCGTCTGGCGTAGGTTGGAACGAGACCTATACTGATCCAAAGTCGGATCGCCGCCGTATGCTCGAGGTCCAGAATGCTCAAACGCCAGGGGGCGTGCTGAAGCTCATGTCGGAACTGCCTCGCGCTGCCGATCCTGGCACGCGCTGGAACTACAGCACTGGTGAAACTCATGTGGCGGGCGCACTCGTCCGAGCGGCGGTGGGCAAGCCGGTCAGCGAGTACCTGTCGGAGCGCATCTGGAGCAAGGTCGGTATGGAAAGCGATGCGACCTGGTGGCTCGAATCCCCTGATGGTCTCGAGGTCGGTGGAAGTGGGCTCTCGGCGACCCTGCGCGACTATGGACGCTTTGGCCTGTTTCTGTTGAACGATGGCATTGTAGGCGGCGAGCGCATTCTTCCCGAGGGCTGGGTAACGGAAGCGGGCTCCCCGAAAACGGTGAACGGAAAGCAGGTCGACTACGGCTACATGCTTTGGCCTATTCCGGAGTCGAAAGGCACCTTTAACGAGGGCGCGTTCGAAGCGCGCGGCATCTTCGGCCAGCATGTCTACATGAACCCGCGCGAGAAGGTCGTCATCGTGGTGTGGGGTGCACTGCCAAAACCGACCAATATGGCACCGATCCGTGACAACGACTTCTTTGCAGCAACTGTGAAAGCTTTAAGACAATGACGGTTGCGCTCGATAGGCTCATGAACACCGATGGTTTTTTAGCCAGACCGAATTGGGGCGTGCCCCGATCCGGTCTGGTGATGCACGGATGCAAATCCAGACCGGTAGCAAGGCATCACGGCCATGGATTGCTGTCCTATGTTTCTGGATTCACACGTTCAGGAAGTCGTTATGAAGCATCTGATTTATGTGGCGATGGCGATTGCCTTCCCATGCATAGCCCTCGGCGCTGAGAACCCACGCTGCGCCGAAAAGGTGTCCATCCTTTCGGAGAAGATCGAAGCGGCCAAGGACGCAGGCCATAGCCATAAGGCCGAGGGAATGAGCCGCGCGCTTTCGAGGCTCCAGGCTAATTGCACGGATGCCGGCCTGTTGAAGGAACAACGACAGGCCGTCGCCGAAGCCAAAAACAAGGTGAGCGAGCGAGAGGCTGAACTGCAGGAGGAAAAAGCGACTGGCGATGCGCGCAAGGTCGCGAGGCGCCAGGCCAAGCTGGATGAGGCGAGGGCTGAACTCCGGGAGGCCGAGGCCGATCTGGCGCGCTGAACCACTGATGACGGGCATCTTGCGTAACCGAAACTGTCTTGCAAAGGCCATCATTTGACTACGGCGCCAATACCCAACGTGCTATCGCCTGATAGCCGTTTGAGAGCGGTGGGGTACATGGCGCTCGCCGCGCTGTTCATTCCGTTGCTTAACACCGAAGTGAAGTATCTCGGGCCCTTTTACCCAGTCGTGCAAATCCTCTGGTTTCGGTATTTCGGCCATCTCGTGGTGATGCTGATCGTCTTCGCGCCCCGTCGGGGAGTGTCGGTGCTGAGATCGAAGAGCCCATGGCTGCAGACGATACGTTCGCTCCTGTTCTGTCTGACGTCGTTCGCAGTGTTCTACGCACTGCAATACGTACCCATCGCGACCACCGCGGCGATCAGCTTCACTGCACCCATGATCGTACTTGCCCTTGCGCCACTGCTGCTTGGTGAAAAGGTGAGCGGCGTTCAGGTCGCGGCGGTCATCGCCGGATTCGCAGGTGCGTTGTTGGTGATCCAGCCGGGTGGTCAGTCGTTCCACCCTGCGGCGATTATCGTGATGCTCAGTGCAGTGACGTCGGCTCTTACGCAGATTCTGTCGCGCAAGCTCGCCGGACGGGACACCCCGGAGACGTCGAACACCTATCTTGTAGTGGCGGGATTCATCGTCACCAGCTTCGCGTTGCCGTTCTTTTGGCAGGCCCCCCAAAGCCCGTTGCACCTGGTTTTATTGCTTAGCCTCGGCATGGTGGGTGGGGCAGGGCATTACCTGGTCATGCGGGCTTTCGAACTTGCGCCTGCACCCTTCCTCGCGCCGTTCAATTATCTTCAGATCATCGGGGCGGGCGCACTGGGGTATTGGTTTTTCATGGAAGTTCCCAATTTCCTGGCCTTGGTAGGAACAGCCATCATTGTTCTCAGTGGGATTTTCGTACTGATCAAGACCAAGCGTATTCGCTAGCCGGCCGCTGGCCTGGCAATCGCTAAATCCGTTACGTCGCGCATACGCGTCCAGCCCTGCGGTTACTGGTCCTTGTGTCCGCGCCGCTCTTCAAGGGATTGGCGAATGAGGCGGTATAGATAAATCGCGACCACCAGCCCAACGACGATTTTCGACGCCGGGTCCATGTAGGTTGCGACGCGATCGTACTCAGCGTGCAGCAGATATCCGGCGAGTGTCAGCACGCCAGTCCACAGAGCGGAGCCAAGCAGTGTAAAGAGGGTGAACGTCCAGAACGGCATTCGCGCGATACCGGCCGGGACCGAGATCAGTGTCCTTATGGCTGGGATGAGCCGCCCGAAGAACACCGCAGCCCTGCCGTGTGCATGGAACCAGTGTGCGGCCTTGTCCACGTCGTCTTCGGACAGGGTAAGCCAGCGACCGAACCGCCTGGTGGCGCCGCGCACGCGTTCTTCGCCGAAAACCCTGCCCGCGTAGTACCACGGTACGGCTCCCAGGTACGAACCCATGGTCCCGGCGATCACAACCAGAAAGAAATTCAGATCGCCCCGTGCGGCGAGGAAACCCGCCAGAGGCATGATGGCTTCAGATGGAATGGGAGGGAATATGTTCTCGAGGAGCATCAGGCCGAGAATGCCCCAATAGCCACCGCTTTCCAGCCAGCCGATAATGGATTCGAACAAGACATTTGCCCTCTGATGATCCGATGCCGTCGTAGAGCCACTGACGGACATGGCCCGTTGGGACGACTCCGATAAGAGCGTTTTCCCACGGCCTAATTCTATGATCGAAATATCCGCTAACGTTCCGCCTGGCATGACGCTTCGGGTGGTGCGGCCACATATCGCACGCGGTCGAGTCCTGAGCGCCGCCAGCTTAACGTTCCGGATGGCGCAACCGTCGCTATCGCGCGATCAGTCCGGCCTGCTAGGTTAGCCGGCTTGCCCAACGGAAGATGTAGATGAAGATTCGCAAGGCCCAAGCGAGCGATCGCGAGGCGATCATCCCATTTGTGCAGGCTGCCCGGCACGATATGTTCGGCGCTCGCATTAACGCGAGCGCGGTTCCTGAAGACATGTGCACCTTCGACCAGACGTACTGCGAGGGCCAAGGCTGTTTTCTGATCGGGGAGGACAGCGCAGGCACACTGAGCGGCTGCATCGGCTGGCGAGCCTATGATCATCGGTTTCCTTCGCTCGACTACCACGGGCAGTCAATCGTCGAAGTCGTCCGCTTGTTCGTGGCTCCAAGTTCAAGGCGAAGTGGTCTCGGCAGTGCGCTGTTTTGCGCGCTACGAGCAGAGGCGCAGAAGGCCGGTATTGAGGTCCTGTATCTGCATACCCATCCCTTTTTGCCTGGCGCCATTCAGTTCTGGGAGCGCCAGGGCTTTCGAACCCGGATGATTGACGAAGACCCTGTTTGGCAGACGATCCACATGGACGCAGCGCTTTTGAGTGAAGCTGGCCGCTGAGCCGATGCGACACACGTGCGGCCAGCTGGCAGTGATTGTTGATCCGCCGCTCGAATGCGGGACCGCTAAGCGCCGAACAGTGCTGGCGCGTCAGTGATCGAATTCGCGTTGGACGATGGCATCAAGCCGTTGCTTCGCGCGTGTCGGGAGAGCCTCTGGAATGGCAGGTGCCGCCACAGCCTTTCCTCCAACACGGATCAGCATCACCATGCCCATCGCGCGGTGAGGCGTGCATTCAACGCCGTAGACGCCCGGCACGTCGAACGTGACCTCGATTTCCTCATTGATCCGGCCTTTGAATGTGGCCCCGCCCGTAGGAACCAGGCCAGGAATCGACGCCGCATTATGGGTGCTATGGGTTGCGATGAATTTGACGGAGTCACCCGCTGCAATGTCGAGGAAGTCTGGTTCATAGACCATGCTGCCCCTTTCGCCGCGGTTCAGCATCTTCACCTCATGCGTCTGTCCATACGCGAGCGGCGTTATCAGGAGAGCAATCAGAATAGCGGTCGTTTTAAACATGTTTCGCGTTGTCCTCTACCGACAGATGTTCAAGCCGCAGCATTCGCGTGCCATCGACAGGGTCGATCAGCCAGCGCGCTTTCACGCCGAAGGTCTCACGCAGTCGCGCTGGGCTGAGTGCCTCGTGTGCAGGGCCAAGCGCGACCATGCGGCCTTCGCTCATGACCGCGACGCGGTCGCATGTCAGCGCCTGATTCAAGTCGTGCAGCGCCATCACCGTGGTCACCGGCAGGGTGTGCACCAGGTCCAGCAGCGCCAGTTGCTGTCGAATGTCCAAATGGTTGGTGGGTTCGTCCAGTAGCAGAATTTGCGGCGTCTGGGTGAGCGCCCGCGCGATATGGACACGTTGGCGCTCACCTCCGGAAAGGGTCCGCCATGGCCGTTTTGCGAGGTGTGCCAGCGAGACACGTTGCAAGGATTGGGTCACGACAGCGGCGTCTTTTGCGCCCCACGGTTGGAGGGCGCTGAGCCAGGGCGTCCGGCCCAATTCGACTGCGTCCTGAACAGTGATCGAATCGAGGGTGTCAGCCTGCTGCTCCACGACCGCCACGGCCTGGGCAATCTGCCTCCGATTATGAGTCTCCATGTCATTGCCCAGGAGGCTTACGCAACCTTCATGCGGCGATGCGATACCTGCCAGCAGCTTGAGCAATGTCGATTTGCCGGAGCCATTCGGCCCGACTATGCCGAGGCGTTCCCCTTGCAAGACCGTGAGATTGATGTCGCGGACCAGCCAGGCGTCCTTCACGCGATACCCGGCATTCTGGCATTCCAGCACGATGTTGCGAGTCTCTGGCTGAGCACTCATCGCGTGTGGCCTCCACGTATGAGCAGTAGCGCAAAGACGGGTGCACCGATCAGTGCCGTGATCACGCCGATTGGCAAGACCTGCCCCTTGACCAGGATGCGCGAAAGAATGTCGGCGGCGATCAAGAATACTGCACCCGCGACGATGCTCCACGGCACAAGCCGCGTGTGACGTGGGCCTACCAGTAAGCGAACGGCGTGGGGTATCACGAGGCCGACGAAGCCAATCGAGCCGACAGTTGAAACCATCACAGCCGTGACAAGCGCCGCGCAGGCGATCAGGACGACGCGCGTCTGGCGAACCGAGATGCCGAGCGACGCGGCAGAATCCGCGCCGAAGGTAAAGGCATCCAGCGCTCGGCGGTACCAGAAACAGACCAGCGCGCCGACAATCACGGCGGGTATCGCAATCCAGACCGACGGCCAACGCACACCACTCAGATTGCCCAGCAGCCAGAACATGATGCCGCGGGCCTGTTCGGCACTGGCGGACTTGGTAATAAGAAAGGCCGTCAGCGCATTGAACAGCTGAGAACCTGCGATGCCTGCGAGGATGATCTGGCTGGAAGCGCCCATGCCCCGTGATGCGCCTGCCAGGATCGCGACCAGCCCAAACGCCAGCACTGCACCGGCGAAAGCACCGGCGGACAACGAAACCATGCCACCGCCCACGCCGATGACAGCCACCAGAACGGCGCCGGTTGACGCGCCTGCGGAGATGCCAAGCAGGTAGGGTTCAGCCAGGGGATTGCGAAGCAGCGCCTGCAGGATAAGCCCACACAGCGCCAGGCCCGCTCCGCAGGCGCCTGCAACGATGGCCCGCGGGAGCCGGTAGCTCCAGACGATGCCCTCGTCGATCGGGTCGAGCGGGTAGCCGGCTTGCCACAGCTTGTTCGCCAGGGTCTGCAGAACGGTCGTCGGCCCGATGGACGTTTCGCCGATGGATATCCCGGCAAGCAGGGCAAGCAGCAGCAGAAAGACGCTGGTGGCTACGCGTACGGACGTAGGTGAAGGCAACGGTCGGTTCATTTGGCGAACGATTCGGCTGCCTCAGCCAGTTGGTCCAATCCATCGAAATAGCGAATGCTGGCCTGCATGGCGTCAGCATCCATGATTACGATGTGATCGTTCTTCACCGCATCCATGTTGCGTGTGACCGGATCCGACTTCAGAAAGGCAAGTTTCTTCTCGACGTCATCGGCGGGGAAGCGGCGGCGGTCCATGCGTGCGATCACGAGTATGTCCGGGTTGGCTTTTGCAATGGTCTCCCAGCCTACGGTGGGCCATTCTTCGTTGGACTGGATGATGTTCTCCATGCCAAGGGTCGTGAGCATGGAGTCGGCAACACCCTGGCGCCCTGCGACATACGGGTCCATGTCCATGTCAGCGCTGGAGAACCAGAACATGGCTTTGAGTGGCGCGCCTTCCTGCGAGGCGGCGCGCTTCTTGGCAGCGTCCAGACGCTTGCGGTAACTGTCGATCAGCGCGCTGCCCCGGTCCTGAACGTCGAATATCCGGGCCAGTTGGTCGACACCCTTGTAGAGGCTTTCGATGCTGAACGTCTGAAGCCGGGTGCCGTCGGCGCCGACCAGGTTGTCTTTGCCTTCGCAGTCGGATGGCATGATGTAGGTGGGTATCTGCAACTCGTGAAACTGCTCGCGCGTTCCTACGACACCTTGTGGGCCGACCATCCACTCGAATTGTGTGGCAACAAGCCCAGGCCGTTTGCCGATGACCGACTCGAAGCTCGGGTCATTGTCGGCGAGACGCTCCACCTTTGCGTTCTGCTCCGCAAATCGTGGCAGGACCGGGTTGAACCACAGCGACGTGCCCGCCATGCGCTGACCGACGCCGAGCTCATACAGCATTTCGGTTCCGGCTTGCCCGATGGTGACGACCTGGGAAGGCGCGCGCTCGAACGTCAGCGTGTGTCCGCAGTTATCGATCGACAGCGGGTACTGAGTTGGCGCGGCCGTAGCAGCGCCGGACAGTGAACACGCTGCCATGAGCGCCAATGAACGTCCCGAAATCATGAAGCGTACTCTCCGAACTGTAGGCATTTCAGGGCAGGGCACGAGTGCACGGTCCATGACGGGCGCCAGCGAGGGCATGAATGCCTTTGCGGTGCGTCGTCGATACAGATCGGAACGCGCGGACAGGCGTCCGCACGGTACATCTGAATCCTGGAATGAGCCTCCCGGACACCCCGCCGGTGGTTGTTCAAGCAAGCCGGCAGGTCTCCTGACTGACACGTCTTCGGCGTTCTCCTGCCTTCCCGGGACGTGCCCAGTGGCTTCGATGGAGAGGCCTCGGTGCCTACAGTTGCGGGGGCAGTTCCGATTACAGGCTGTTGCCTGACGGATTCCCTATTAGTTCCTCGCGGAAACCGGCATGGGGATGCTAATTCAAAGCACGGCTGATGGCGACCCGAGATCCCCTGCCAAGGTCAGCCTTTCATGTGATGCCGAAGATCAGTCGCTCATAAGTGTCCGGACAGTGGGTACTCGATAGCCAGGCGGATCTGGTCCGAATCAAGCTCAGCCTGGGCGGTGTTTGCGCGGTGGACGTTGTATCGCACCGAGAGCGTCGTACCTTTCGCAGCGCCGCTCTGCACCACATAGCGCGCCTCCAGATCCCGTTCCCAGTGCTTGCCGCCCTTACCGTAACCCAGATAGGCATAGCCGCCGTCAGGGTCGGCTCGGATGCCGTCGCTCTGGCTGCCGCGAATGTAAGCGGCGCTCAGAATGAGACCCGGTACATCCCAGGCGGCCATGTCGAAGTCGTAACGAGCCTGCCAGGACTTCTCGTTTGGCGCGTTGAAGTCGGACAGTTGTACCGCGTTATTGATGAAGATGGCGCCGCGCGTGACGTAGTCGAAGGGCGTGTTGCCGTCAACGTGCTGGTAGCCGACGCCAAAACTGTGCGCGCCCTGAGTGTACGTAGGCATCACGCTCCATGTCGTGTTATCGATCCGACCCGAATAGGACTTGCCGGTGTCGGTCGTGCGATACAGGTTCAGGTTGACGGCAAGCGATCGGTAATCGTCGATGGGCTGTACGAACGTCCCGCCCAGATAGTGCTGTTTCCACGTATCCTCGTAGCGAGAGGTGTAGAGGCTGGCGGTCAGGCGCTCGTTCGGCGTCGAGACCAAGCCTGCAAGGTCGAATGCACTGCCCTGCCTGCCGTTGGAGTAATTCACGACGAAGCCATTGTCATGGCTGCTGGCATTGCGATCGGTGCTTTCGGTGAAATGGCCGCCGACGAGTTTGATGTTGTCGAACTCATTGCTCGTAACGAAGATGCCCGTCGCGGTTTCAGGCAGCAGCCGGCTATCCGATGAGCTGAATACGGGCGTCTTCACGCGCTGTTCACCCCACGACACCACGGTCGACGAAGCGCGCACCTTGAGCGCCGCGCCTCCACGGCTGAATTCGTCCTTGGGATGACCGTCATCATCGACGCCCAGCAAACGCGCTCGGCCCGCTCGCCCACCGCCGCTGTCCAGTTTCGCGCCCAGATAGGCGTGCGCATCAACACCGACACCTACAGTGCCCTGAGTGAAACCGGACTGAAAGGTGCCCATCAATCCATATGCCCACTCTTCGGCGTAGTCGTTGCGTTCTGCGCGCGGCTTGTAGGCATTACGTGCCCCGCCGTTACGGCCACCGTTGCGGTAGTCCCGGCGGTCATAGACGGTGCGGTTCAGCACGTTCCAGGTACTGTCTTCGATAAAGCCATTGGCGGCTGACTGAGCCGAATCCGCGAATGCCAAAGGGCTCACCAGCAGGGCGAGGCTAAACGAGCGATAGGGAAGGGTGGTCATGTCGTTCTCTGTTTATAGTCATGCAAATGCCTCAAACGGCGATTGGCTCGCCGGGGATATCGTGCTCAAGCGAGGTGTCGAGGCGAATGCGTCGATCGGCTACGGAGGCGATCAGCGCTTCGTCGTGGCTGACGAGCAGGATGGCGGTGTCGTTTTCTCGGGCGACTTCGACCAGCAACTCGATCATCTCCTGTTGGGTGATGGGATCGAGTCGTGAACTGGGCTCGTCGGCGAAGATGAATAAGGGATCGAGCATCAGCACCCGAAGCAGGGAAAACCGCTGCAATTCGCCACCAGAGACGTTGCCTGGCAGGCGGCCCAGCAACGCCGGCTCCAGCCGTAGTCGCTTCAGGAGTGGGTCGATTCGGCTCGAATCCAGGTGATGCAGGCGGACGAGATCGGACAGGCTTCGTGCGAGCGTGATCGTCGGCGGGAAGGCCGCTACGGGATCCTGAAAAAGCTTCTGAAAGGCAACGCGGGGTGGATTGCCGCGTTTGCTGACGCTGCCCTCATGGATCGGAATCAGACCCAGGATCGCATCGCCCAGTGTTGATTTCCCGCAGCCTGAAGGGCCAGTTACGCCAACGACTTCGCCTCGGTGAACATCGAATGAAAGCCTTTCGAAAAGCGTACGCCCCCCTCGTTGTACGGCGAGATCGCGGACCTCAATAATTCGCTCACCTTTCTGAGTAGGACGCTTGCGGGGGGGCCAGCGCGTGGGGTCGGCATTCAGTAAGCGCCGCGTATAGCCGTCTTTCGGGTTGTTGAGTACCTGTTCAGCTGTACCGGTCTCGATGATCCTGCCTTTGTACATGATCATTACATCGCCCCCGAGCCGCCGGGCAACTTCGATATCGTGGGTGATGATCAATAGCGTGCCACCTTCTGCGACACCCGCCTGTAGCAGGCCGACCACCTCACCGATCCGGGCGCTGTCGAGGCCCTTCGTGGGCTCGTCGGCAATCATGACCCTTGCCCCACCGGCATGCGTGGCGGCAAAAGCAAGGCGCTGGGCCATGCCGCCCGAGAGTTGGAAGGGGAACTTCATCTGGGCCTGTTCGAGGCCGAGCCGGGTCATGTCACGTGTGGCCTGGCGGGCCGACTCGTCCGCAGGCTTGCCGACCACGTAGCGATAGGTTTCGGTTACCTGATTGCGCGCGCGCATTGTCGGGTCAAGGCTGAGCCAGGGTTCCTGTGGCAGGACGGCGATCTGCCGTCCCCACAATGCTCTGCGACCGTCCTGCTGGCCGTCCTCACGGAAACCGTCACCGAACTCGATTGTGCCTTGTGCATGAAGGCCCGGTGGCAGATTGCCGACGATGGCCTGTGCGAACAGGCTTTTGCCTGATCCCGTTTCGCCAATGACGGTCAGGACCTTCCCTGGCCATAGTTCGATGGAAAGCGGCTCGACAAGTTGTGTATCGGCCGTACGCACTCCGAGGGCATGTGTCTTGAGCAGCGGCTTCATGGTTTGCGACCTCCCGCGATCAGCATCAGTGAGAGGACGATCAGAAAGATGACGGTGATGGGCAGCGCAATGATCGAGGGGGCTTCGGCGAAATAGGGAAGCAGCTCGGTGATCATCAGGCCCAGTTCGGCTGTCGGTGGGCGCACGCCCACACTGACGAAACCCAGCGCGGCAATGGCCATGATGGCGGAGGCAGCCCCGAATGCCGCGATGGTCATCAGTACAGGCGCAAGCTCCGGCCACAAATGTCGGCGGATGATGTACAGCGGGCCGAATCCCAGGAGTCGCGATGCCGATACGGCAGGCGACGCCAGGACATTGCGCGACAGCGCTCGCGTCATGCGGAAATATTCGATCCAGAGCACCAGCGCGACTGCACCATAGAGCGCGACAAATGATCCCGGGAATATGGCGACGATCAGGAGCACGAGCAGCAGACCGGGGAGGGCAAGGAACATTTCAGAGAGCAGGCCAAGGCACTTGTCAGTCCAGCCACCTTTCCACGCGGCCAGGATGCCAAGCAGGACGCCGGGTAGCGCCGCAGTCGCCACGCTCACCAGCGCAAGCCCCAAGGACAACCGCATCGCCGCCGCCAAACGCGCAAGCATGTCCCGGCCCAGGTGATCAGTGCCCAGAGGATGAGCGTCCGAGGGGCCCGACAGGATGGCCATGTAGTCCTGCTTTGCGATATCGACGTTCCAAAGCAAGGGCACGAATGCACCGAACGCTACCAGGAGCGCAAGGATCGCACCGCCGATGACACGAGACGTGGCGCGCGTACGCGGTGCCGCGTCCGCAATAGCAAGTTCCAGATTCATGCGTCCTTCCGCCGTGGGTCGATCAGGTGGTTGGCAAGGTCAACGAAGGTGTTGAGCAGTACGAACATGAGGCCCATGGCCAGGGCGGCACCCTGAACCATCGGAACATCCCGCTGGACGATCGCATGCACGAGTCCATGGCCAATGCCAGGCCAGGCAAACAGGGTCTCGACCACGACGACGCCTTCGATCAGGTAAACCAGCTGCACCCCAAGATAGGTCACGACGGGTACGCCGACATTGCGAAGACCATGGAGCATGAACAGCCTCGCGCCGCCCAGGCCTTTCAGGCGTCCGAATGCAAAATACGCAGATGCAGTGACGGCTACCGTCGCGTCGCGTGCTACTCGCGAGGAGACCGCTGCGAGTCCCAGCGCAAGCGTGACGGTCGGCAGAATGGTGTGCGCAAAGCTTCCGTGCCCTGCCGAGGGGAGCACCACCCACCACACCGCAAAGATCAGCACGAGGATGACGCCCAGTACGAAGTGGGGAATGGCGCGCGTCGCGGTGCTGATGAGCAATAGCCCACGGTCCAACCAGCCTTTGGGCTTCAGACCCGCGAGGATGCCGAGAGGTGGACCCATCAGGAAGGACAGCAATACAGCGCCGATGGCGAGTCGGACTGAGCTGCCCAGTTCATGCGCGACCATGTCTGTCACAGGTCGCCCCGTCACGAGTGAATTGCCCAGGTCCAGCGTCAACAGGTCGCCCAGCCAGGCGACGAAGCGCCAGATGACCGGCTGGTCCAGCGCAAGCTCGGCCCTCACGGCTTCGGCCGCGGCGCTGTTCACCATGTCGTATCCGTATCGGCCCGCTGCAATACGGTAGGCGGAATCGCCTGGCAGCACGGTCATCAGCAGAAAGGTTAGCGCGCCAATGAGCACGGCTACCATCACCGCCTGCAGAAAACGGATTCCCAGAATATGGATCATTCGGTCCACCGCATCTTGCCAATGCCGAACGTGCGCTCGAACGGGTCGATGGCCGCGCCTTCGATATTCCTGGAAACGGCAATGGACTGGCGGTACCAGGCAACCGGAATTAACGGGAGCTCGTCCTGTACCAGTGCCATGAGCGAATTGCGCAGTGTCTGCTGTTCGGCCGCGCCATCGCTCGCCAGCAGCGCGGACAGGGTCTGATCGAATTCAGGATTGTTCCAGCCCAATGGACCCCATTCGGCACCGCCGTTGCCAAAGTCGGCCAGCAGCGTCACGAGCGGGTCTGGCACCAGGGCGTAATTGCGACCATAGAGCGCCAACTGCAGGCTGCCGTCGTTGTGGGCGGCAGGAATTGCACTGGCGTTTTCCACCGAGACCTCGACATCCACGCCCACCTCGCGCAGCTGCGCTTGCAGCGCAGTCGCAATCAGGGGCAGTTCCGGGCGGTCGGAATAGGTGATCAGCTTCAAGTGCAGCCGCTGACCATCCTTCTCTCGGATGCCGTTCGATCCTGGCAACCAGCCTTCGGCCTGCAACAGGTCACGTGCTGTCTGCGGGTCATATTGAAGCGTCGGCAGACTCGGGTCATGCCAGGCGGGGACGTTGTCGGCGAACATCTGGGTGGCGCCGCTACCCGGCGCGCGTAGAACAGCGGCCGCGACCCCTTCTCGGTTGATGGCAAGGCTGAGCGCCTTGCGCACGGCTACGGGCGCGGTGGCGCCAGAGCCTGCATTCGCAGCCAGCATCACCACGCGGGGCACTGGACCGATGAGCACATTGACGTTCGGATCACGTTGCAGGCGTGCGATGCTGGGCGGATCGAGCTGAAACACCAGCTCCGCGCCGCCACTTTGGGCCATGAGCGCGCGGGTCTCACCCCTGCCGGCGCCAAGGTAACTCGTCTTCTCGATGGTGGGCTTCGAGCCCCAGTAATCTTCAAAACGCGAAGCGGCAAGTCGCTGCGGGGGGTCCAGTAGCGTCAGCTTATAGGGGCCCGTCCCGATGATCTGCTGGACATTACCGTCCTTGTCGTAGGCGGCCGCCGCCAGGATGTTCGTCGACGAGTGTGCAAGTAATGCAGGCAGTGGCTTGAACGGCTCTTTGAGCTGTATCACGACATCACGGCCGTGCGTGCTGATCGACTCGATCTTCGCATTGCGCAGCATCCCGGCGCGCGTTCGCGCGAAGTTCAGTGCCTGCGCTGCAACATCAGCCGTCAGGTCACTGCCGTCGTGGAACTTCACACCCTCACGGATGCTGAAGCTCCACTGCTTGCCGTCCTCCGAAACGCTCCATTTTTCCGCCAGCGCGGGTAGGGGCTGCCCCTTCTCGTCGGCCTCGAGCAGGGTCTCGGTGATCTGCATGCGCTGGAAAATGAAGCCGGAGATCGCAGGGTCCAAGCCACCGATTTCGAATGGCGCTACCACGTCGAACACACGGTCCTCGGCGGCAATGGCGCATGAGGCGCCGGTGAGCCAAGCACCCAATAGTGCAGCGATCAGCGAGCGGTTGAGCCTGTTTCTGGCCAGCATGGATTCCCTCAGTCGATTTATAGATTCCTGACACGCTCCGCAGCGCTCGCAGCTGAAAGCCGCGGGGGCGAGCGGAAGCGCCGATGAAGGTGCGGATGATAGTAATGTTATCTTGTAACATCAATCCACCTTGAAGCTAAAACTCATCGGCAAACGCCTGGGCCGAGGAAGGGCGGGCGGGCGCATGTATTGACTGGCAGGAGACGTAACGATTGGGGGTCGGCCGTAGCCGTACGGCGAGACGCCACAGTGCGACCGCCGCTTCGCTTCAAGCCTTACGGTCTTAGCGCAAGAACGCGGGCGGCTGCACAGGGTGTGGACGCCTTATCGATAGGGCAGCGCGGTGTACTCGTTATCTGCTCGAAGGCGGCCTTGGCAGTGCAGGCAATGTTCGAGCGTTGAGCAAAGGAGTGTCATCATTTCCCCAGACTGGGTAGCACCGCCTGCAGGTATCAGCGATGCGCCTCACCTTCAACGTATGAAGAATATCGCTGACCGAAAAACGGTATACGAAACAGATGCCCCGGAAACCTGACCTGCACAGGAAGTGAATCGATACGCCATTCCTGCGACAGCGGGGTTTCGAATTCGGCGAGCACCATCAGACCCCGCGCGGGGCTTGAGAAGGGCCGTCGCAGGTCGGCGGGGAGCGGGTTCGCGCTTTCCGCGGGGTTGGCCACGATGGCCGGCGCTTCGGTTCCGTCCGGCAAGCGCACCGTCAGGCGTGTGCCCTGGCGCGACAGCGCCACATCACTAGGGTCCAGATAGATCCAAAGTTGCGCCGGGCCCTGTCGTTCAACTCTCAACAAAAGCGTACCTGGGCCAACGTTCTCGCCTTCGTTTGCGACGATTTCCGAGATTCGCCCCGGCTCGGGCGCTCGCTGCGCCATCGCGCCAAGCTGGGCCTGAAGCCAATCCCGCTCGGCACTGACCTGCTGCTGATAGCGCACGTCCGCACGGCTTTCAGGATTTATCGCGACCGAGCGTTCGAACGCGAGGAGTTCTGCCTCGCGGGCATCGCGTTCGTTACGTGCGCTCAGCAGTTCGCCACGTGTCGCCGCGCCGCGCGCAACCAGGCGCTGCGTTTCGCCGACACGTGCCTGGGCGCGCTGTACGAGTGTTTTCAATACGTCCCGATTACGCGCGGCGATGGTATCAGCGCTCGCGGTGTCATCAACGCGTAATGGCTGGGGATCCAGAACTGCCAATCGCAGGCGCCATTCGGGGTTATCCAGCTGTACGACCGTCGCGCCAGCATCCACGTGATCGCCGACTCGGACGGGAATGGCATCGATGATTCCGGCGCTGGCGCGCTCGGATTTCCGCCATCGGTAGCCGCACGAGCGCTGGCGCTTCAATGCGGATCAGGCTGGCGCCATAGGTAAAGACGAGAAAGGCTACCGGGAGCAGCACGAGGAATAGAATGAAATACCAGCGTGCGCGAAATGCCAGTCGTTTCGAAGGCGCGTACAGGACCTCGACACCATTGTCCTGGGTGGGTCTTTTCTCTTTGAGGCTGTCGAAACGAATCTTCATGGTTTCCCCGGGTAATACGACCACGACTGCCAGTCGAGACCTTTGACGCTGCTCGATTGAAAGCGGGATCGCCACGCAGTGGCTTGCTGAGCGAGTTCGGAAGCGGTGCTGTCATGCCAGGTCAGGTCCGCCGGCTGATCCGGTTCGAGGCTTTGCGCGAGACGAAACTCGATGCGCCGCCAGCGCCGCGAAATGGCGGCTGCAGTGTCCGCGCTGCGCTGCGGATTGCGCGTGTAGATCATCAGAACCACGTCGGCCAGCGACTGCTTGCTTACTTCACATGGCACACATGGACCGCGGTCGGCCATGTCGTTGAACCAGCGTGGGTGGCTCGAAATCAGCAATGGCCATGGGCTTTTTTGCTTGGCGAGGACAAGCGTATCCAGCCAGTCGCGCAGGCGCTGGTCCGGCACAGGCCAACCCAATTGCTCGACCTCAAGATCCAGGTGAAGTGCATCGAACGGCAGCGCCTTGTAGCGGGCAATGATCTCCATGAGTTCGTTGCGGTGTTGAGGTCGGAGCCAGCTTGGGTCGCCCAGCAACAGGGTGACCTTGATTGACCGTCGATGTGCGTCGGCGAGTAGCTGTTGCAGCTGCTGAAGGGTCACTTGGCCGCTCGCGATCTGGACGCCGGTCAGGCCGACATGGACAACGCCGATGCCAGCGCGCGCCAGGGCGTCGAGTTGGGCAACGCGCGTTTTCGGCGATAGCAGCGCTTCGCTTTCCCATACGTAGGTTCCGACGGTCCAACCCGGCTGTAGATCGCCGGTGACAGCAAGCATCGGCGCTTGCCAGTGGAGATCGGTAGCCCCAAGTAGCGCGGTGAGGGGATCGTCGCTGCTGTCTTCAAATACGCGCAACGCGGACTCTTCGATCCACGCCGCATGCCATGCCGCGATGCGGGCAAAATTGGCGTTGTAGTGATCGACCTCCGCCTGAGACAGTTGAAGCGTGCCACCTTCGCCGTTCAGGCCGCCGCGCTCGCGTTCTTCACGCAGGATTTCGTCGACAGCGCCTTTACGCTCGTCGCGCCAGGCGAATTCGTCCAACGCCCTGTGCAATCGTGACAACACTGCGGCCACTTCCTGAACGACGCGCGTGCGCTCAGACTCCAGCGCATGTTCAGCAGCGCGGTAGCGCGCTTCGGCTTCCAGACCTCTCGCCTTGCCGTACTCCATCACATCGAACGGTGCCGATAGCGTAACGCCAGCGGACAGGCCATAGCCGGGCCGGCCTGTGTCGAGCGGGCGGGACTCTCGCCCGGCCGTGAGGGCAAATTCCGAGTTGATCGCGGCGTACCAGGGCTGGTCTCGATTGGCTTGCGCGTTATCCAGGTCCGCCTTGTACTGATTCACCCTGGCGTTTCCGTCGAGCGCGGTTTTCCAGGATTGCAGGGCAGCAGGCTTGCTGGCCAACTGGGCGGCGACCGGGACGTCATTCGGTTCGATAGTCGCGCCGAGCTGTTGCAGGACGGTGCGTGTATCGTCCAGCATCGCCGTCTGTAGTGCGCAACGCCGGCGAACGGACGTCCATTCGCTTCGGATCAGATCGGCCTGTGATGGGCGGATCCACTTGCCGCGCAGCCGTACGTCGATGGTCTGCTCGGCCTTGCGCCAGGCGTCATCGATACCCTTACAAAGCGCGTGCTCCTCGTTGGCTCGCCACCAGTCGGCATACGCGCTGCGCAGGGAGAGACGGTGCTCGGCCTTGGCCAGTGCGCGCTGGTACTCGGCGCGGCGAACATCTCGCTCGGCGGCTGCTACGGCTTCCACACGACGTTTCAATGTCCCGAGCAGGGGATATCGCACGCCAACGGAGAACGCGTTGCCCATGTACTCGGTGCGCCGATCCTCATCGATGATTTCGTTGTAATAGCCGGTGCTGGCGCTCGATGTCAGTTGCCATCCACGTTCGCTCGCACGTTGCGATTTCGCGGCATACAACGCCTCAAGCTCGGCGTTGGCCGCAGCATGGCTGTCGCCGCTACCGCTCCCGGCAAGCACCTCGGCCAGAGTGACCTCCCGCGCGTTCGCGGCCGTGAACAGGGAAAGTGTCGTTACAAAGAGGGCAGGGGATAGAAAACGCACGTTGGGTCATTACTCAGAAGCGGTTGGCACGCTTGAGCACCCACCAGGGTGCCATGCTCGACTCTTCATGCCCCCGCCGGAGCGCCTCATTGAGTACGGCGTAGACGCTCCAGCAGCGCAGGCCGAACATGGCGAAGGGGAAGATGGGAAGAATGAGGGCGAGCCGCAGATCCTGCCTGGGCCGCTCGGTGACCATCAGCATCAGGCCCAGATAGAGCAGCGATGCCATTGCCAGGTACAGGGCATAGATCAGCAGGGCGTAGAACACGAATGCCGTGAATGGGAGCACGATCAACGCAACCAGTGTGTAGCCAAGAATGATGAAGGGCAGGACGATCTGAAAGAACAGCCCGCTCAGCAGCAACAGAAGGAAGTTCGGCCACCCGGTCAGCGACGGGTTGAAACTGTGGCGATGCTTGCGCAGGTAGATGAAGAACAGATCACCGTCCCAGCGCAGACGCTGCTGCAGGTATCCCCTCAAGGTATGCGGCGTATCGGTATGACCCACCGCTTCAGGGTCGAAGGGAATCCGCAAACCATAACGCCGGAAGTAGCTTTTGATCCTGATCGTAAGGTCCAGGTCTTCGGCGGTATGGGTGTCCCACCCACCGATCTGCTGGAGGAAGCTGCGTCTGAAGGCACCGAATGCACCGGATACGTTGTTGACGAGGTTCCATTCGCTCAGGCCGATCTTGCTCATATGGATCGACAGCAGATACTCCAGCGCCTGCACGCGGGTTACCCAGCTCCTTCCGCTGTTGCGTACACGCAGGCTACCCGCAACGGCGGGTACTTTCGGGTCTTCGAAGTGGCGCACCATCTTCGCGACCATGTCGTTGTCGAACGAAGAGTCACCATCGACATTGATGATGATCTCCCCATGCCCGTAGGCGAGCCCGGCATTCAGGGAGGAAACCCGTCCGCCGCGTTGCCACTTTGCAAGCGGTCGAAGGACCCGGTTTCCAGGCAGACGGGTGCCGGCCTTGAAAGCGCGTACCGCGTGCAGCGTGGCTGCGTTGGCGGTCGCGCCATCAACCACTGGAATGATTTCGATGAAACCCTTGTACGTCTGCTCGGCCAGGCTGCGTAGCGTTTGCTCGACGTCTGCGCCTTCGCTGTAGCAGGTGATCACGCATGACACCCGCGGCCGGTAGAGGCTACGCCTGGGGATGGCTGAGCGCTTACGGACGAACCAGCGCAGCGTGCCTGCCAATACGAGCAGGTTGAGTGGCACTTCCATCAGCAGAAAGTAGGGAAAGACCATCAGGAACAGACGCCAATAGCCGTCCGGTCCTGAAATTTCGTTGATCCATAATGCCCAGTGGTCCAGCAGTGCCTGCATCAGAGCTCACCGGCCAACCGCGCCAGCAGCAGCTCGGCGTTTTCGTCGGGCATCACGTCGAGTGGGGCGACGCACGCGACCTTGCTCAACGAGATGTCCTTGAGATCAGCTCCGACGAACAAGGTCCCCAGCTTGTCCAAGCGCTGGCTGACCCGGTCGATGCCTTGTTGATCGGTATGCATGAGCAACAGCCAAAGCTGTTCTTCGCTGGTACGGGTGCACCTGTCCGTATCGCGGATGGCTTCCTGCATGCGCTCGACCAGCGTGTCCAGCAACGCATGCCCCCGCTGTTCACCCAACCGAAGCAAGGTCGACGACAGGTTGTTGAAGCGGATTCCCAGCAATACGAAGCTGGGTGCCTTATGACGCTGGATGAGTTCAAGCTGCCAGTCGAGCAACACCTTGAAGGACGTCGCGCCAACCATCGAGAGCCTGCCGAAATAGTCCTGACCGACACGGTCGAGGCCCTGCCTGCACGCCAGCATGCCGAGTTCAGTCAGCTGGAAATTGCGGATCTCCCGAATCTGCAAACGCTCGGTCTGATTGTGCGTCCCGCAGTCCAGGCAATGCGCCTCTACCTGCGGATCGACAAAGAACGCCGAACACGCGTTGCAGTGGTAGTTCTCCAGCGGCCGATCGTAGTCGGTGCCGATGTGCCGAAGCCGCGTCATGCAGTTTGGGCAGACGAGAACGCCGTCCTTCAGAAACTGCTCCTGATGCCCGACGTGCCCGCAGGTAAAGCAATGCAGAGACGCCTGGCGCTGGATGTCGATGGACTGACATTCGGCGCATACATCAATGTAGTTGAGCCTGCCGGAACCGCAGTTCGAGCAAAGCCGAATCCGATCCACCAGCGGGCCTGGTCGCAACAGACCTCGCTGTGCCAGATTTTGAAGCCAGATTGCGGCATTGACCGGGCTGTCTGCCAACGTGTCGATCAACGGATAGCGGTAGTACTGCGGCGCCTCGGTATCCCGGACCGCCATCGCTATCCCGGGTGGCCGAAGCCACAGGTAAGCCAACAGCCGCGCCTCCAACCCAACCGGAGCTATGCCCCGGTTGAATAACGAAAGCCGCTCCCGGTATCGGGCAACGTGATCCTGCAGCGCAGATAGCGAGTCGGGAGGTGCGCCGTCCGTCAACGCGGGCTGTTCACCAGCCGACGGTCCTGCAGTGAACAGAGGTGCCAGCGCATAATCCGGCATCGCCCGGATCGCACGAATGACGGCAGAGGAATGGGGAGGAGGCTCCGTAACGATGATCGCTGCGTAGCGGATGCCTGAAGCAAAAAGATGCTCCGCGGTTCGATAGGTGTCGGCTGCATAGGGCAGACCCTGTGGGGGCGTACCGATCACCCCGATGTGCACTGGCAAAGGCAATATCTCGAATTTTTTTCCATTCGTTGCGACGTCCGACCCGAAGCGAAGCGGCGGGTTCCACAACCTTTACATTCTTGTCACCGAGATAAGCATCACTGCCGGCTGGGCCCGCTGAACGACAGAGGCACGCATTGCAGGCGGCAACACATACCCCAGAGCGCGTTTGCGTAAAGGATCGGCCATCATCGATCGATGTCGCATGGGCAGGTCGTAGGTGGCTACTTTGATTGAATAGCCGCTAGTGGGGGCGGGTACATGTGTACGAAGGGGGCAATGCCTTTTACCTCGTCATCACACGTTCAGATTGGGCGGCCCGAGAGGGGCGCTCGTACGTGCGGGCCTAGCGGTTGATGCTTTCAAACGGAAGGACCGGTAGTGGCAGGGGCGGAGGTAGTGTGACCTGAAAACGGCTAAGCCTTGCTACCGAATTGGCAATGCTGATAGGCGCGGTTCGTAGAGCTGTGGGCTGGACCAATTAAATTCGTTCCGGTCATTCCTACGGCAGCGTTACCAAAAGCATTCAGCGCGCACCCGTAGATGAATGGCCGGTATCGAACAGGTTGCCCACCCGCAGTGGCAGGGGCGCGACTGCAGGCGGGCGTATGCATAGAGGCTGCTCCCATTGCGGGAGCAGCAGACCGCTTACAGGAAGCTGAGCGGGTATTCGACGAAGGCGCGGATTTCGTTCAGGTCCGGCCCGACGTTGTTGTCGGCACGGTAGATCGAGTTGCGCAGGCGAAGAGAAAGATCCTTGGCAGGGCCTTCCTGAAACACATACGAGACCTGGTTGAACAGCTCACGCTCGGTACCGCTCTTCGACTCACCCGTGTCGATGTTGGAGCCGCGCACGTACGCCACCTTGTAGGTAAGGCCCGGTACGCCGTAACCCGCAAAGTTGAGCTCGTAGCTTGCCTGCCAGGAACGCTCGTCCTTCAGGTTGAAGTCCGAATAATAGGAGTTGGCAAGATAGACAGTGCTGCCGCCATCGCCGTAATCGTAGGCGTACCCTGCGTCTCCGGTGTTGCGCTGATGAGCCAGGATGAAGCTATGAGCGCCAACGCTGTAGCGGGCCGCCAGGCTCCAGATCGTGTTTCGATCGTTCCGTCCGTCACCGCCCATATCAAGTGAGGCCGCTGAGCCGTTGTCATACTTGGTGCGGTACATGTTGAAGTCGAGGTTCAGCGCCTGCTGCTCGCTAAGCACTTGCGTGTAGTTCACATTGGCGTAGTACTTCTTGAACACGTCCTCGACATCAGAGTGATACAGAGAGAGGTTCAGGGCGTCGCTGACGACGTAGCGGCCGCCGAAGACGTCGATGCTCTTCAGGCGATTCGGGTCCCGAGCGGGCGAGCTCATCGGGCTGTCGGCAGTGAAGCGGCCGGCACTGAGTTCCAGATTGTCGATCTCGCGGCTGGTAACCAATGCGCCCGTGAAGGATTGCGGCAGCAAGCGGCTGTCGTCATAGGACAGAACCGGCAGGCTCGGGAACTGATTACCATAGGTGAACACGGTGTTGGAAACGCGCAGTTTTACAGCGCCACCCGCCTGGGAAAGGTCATCGACCGGATGGCCATCGCTGTCCGTCTGGAACATGGCCGAATAGTTGCGACCGCGACCGCTGTCGAGCTTGACGCCCAGCAAACCGAACGCATCTACGCCAAAACCGACCGTGCCCTGGGTGAAACCCGATTGGAAGTTCGCAATGAAGCCTTGGCCCCATGTCTTCGCGTCCGGCGTGCCGTTTTTGTAGTCACGGTTGAAGTAGGTATTACGCAGCAACAGCGTTGCGCTGGCGTCCTCGACGAACCCTTTGGAGTCGGATTGCTCACTGGCATTGGCCATACCGCAAGTGGCCGCAGCGACGGAAAGCGCCAACGCACTGAGTGAATGGAATTTCATCCTGAAATGCTCCTGATGTGTGTTTTTCTAATTGGCTGATACAACAGCGACGGCGGAAGGCTGTGCCTGATCGAGTGAGCGATGTCAGAACGCCGGAGCAGACAGGCAATGCCTGCCCGGTAGTTTGACGTCGTCATCGCAAGCTCAGAGCCTCTGAGAGCCGGCCAAGCACGCCCATCGACCGTCGGCGACGAAGCGTATCAGCCAGCCAGCGGAACGACAGATTCTGACCATGTGTTCAGATTGATAACGTCTATCAACAGAAATGATTTACAGGGAGCAATCCGGGCTTACTACCATCGGCGCGCTGATGAATTCAGGTATACGGCTATCCGCTATTCGTATGCCTGCTCCGCTTCATCACACTTTGGTTTTTAGCCGCCCATTGGGCGGCTTTTTTATGCGCGCAGCTCAGGGATTGGCACTGTGGATCGGAACAACCGGTAATGACAGGGACGGTGGTATCGCGAAGTGGAAAGGACTGGGTTTATCTACCAAGTTGGTGACGGTAGTAGGCGCAACGAGCGGGGAAAATTGAGCTCAAATAAATAAATCTGTCCCCTTATTTTTCCTCTCAATAGCCTCTATTTCTTCTTGGCTTAGCTGCCGCCAATCGCTTTTTTGTATTCCGTAATCTCTAAAAGCATATTCATATGCCTCCTCCAGCGACCACATAAGGTGGTCGCGCTCAACAATGTCGTTTTCATACTCTATATATATTATTACAAGATAGAAAACTTGGCCGTCTGTACTCACCATACCAAACAGCACGATAGACGTTACATTAGGCCGGTATTCATCAGGATGCTTGACATAGGAAAACAGATATAGTGGCGATTCATTCATAGCAGCTAACGTTTGGTTAAGGGGCCGGCTTTAGCCGGTCCCGAGTGAGCGAAGCGAACGGCTTTCAACTAGTTGTTAGGCTACCGGATCGCTAGCTTTGATTTTCTGTAGATACGCCGATACTGAACCATCCCAGAAGCATTTTAGACACCGACCATCTTTGAAAATATGGTCGCAGGCTTGGTAGCCATACATTGTATGTGCGCACTCTGGACAGAGCGCATCCATGCTGGATGTGTTAACGTAGAACAAGCTTCCACATTCATCGCAGATCTTGGTTGGTGTATCTGCCATTGTGCTTATACCTAACGTTTGATTAAGGAGCTGGCTTTAACCCGTCCCAGTGAGCGTAGTGAACGGTTTGAACCACTGGTTAGGCATGAGGATTACCAGTTTTTTCATAATTTTCAATATATCTGTAAATGCTAAAAGCTGTGCCAGTCGGTATAAGCTTTCCAGTTTGACGCTCTACAAGCGTCGGAGCATTACCAGCCAAAGCATATTTAGTGTCGTTAGTTTCTAACCGCAACTTAGATGTATGGAAGATGGCCCAGTTCCACGATTTTTCAATAGTTTCTGTTTCAACAATGATTACCTCATCACCCTCAGGCAGCCAGTCACGCTTCCCTCCAACTGCCTCTGCCACAATTTTATGAGCTTGCTCTTTCGTGATCATGTTTAGAAAGCCTAACGTTTGGTTAAGGGGCGGGCTTTAGCCCGTCCCAGAGAGCGAAGCGAACGGTTTGAACCAGTTGTTAGATAGCTCTACCAAAAAACTGGCAACGCATTTGAGGTAATTATTTCAGTGCCACTTTTCTTGCCATTACAGCTTTCGCAAAGTATCTGTAAATTTGTAGGATCGTTGACCCCGAATAAAGCAATCGGGACTATATGGTCAACGGCGAGCTTTCCTTGGGTGTGATAAATTGAACTCAAGTCGCATTTGCATAATGCGCAGAGACCTTTCTCTCTGCAAAACAATGCTCGCTCTAACCATCTAGGCCAATATGTGCAGCGTGCCGTTTTTACGCCTAGGTAGTTTGCTATTTTAAGATTGAAAGCCTTCATTGCCTCCCTGTCTGAAAATAACAATGTAAAAACTTCTGCGACAATTATTGGTGTAAGCGCCTCTGGTAGCAGTGATTCTATGTGTTCTGCATATTCAAATTTATATTGCTCTTCCAAGTCTTCCGTAACTTCGATGGTTACGCCTGTTTCGTCGTCACGATATAGGTCTTTTATGTATTGCTCCAAGCTTGGATAATTGACGCCGTGAGAATCCAGCATCGTGAAAATTGGCTCTATTTCAGAGTAATCCCAGCCGGGGCCGTGAAAATAAAATGAAAGATCCTCTTCGACAACGTATCTAATGTAATCGTGTAGAAGTGTCTGCTTTTGAGGTTTTGTAATCTGATGCTCGATATTGCTAGCAGTTTCGACTGGTTCAATAACATATGAATCTTCAAAGATAGCTTTTCTTACCTTGTCGGCGAAAGCGTACGACTCACTGAAATTGAAAGTATGGCATTTATCTAACATATTACACCGTGAGTGTTTGCTATCTAACGCTCGGCTCACGCGCCGGTTCGGAGGCGCGAAGCGGCGGAAAATAGGTCGCCGTGCAGCCGCTTGTTATACGATACCCCACCATTCTTTCTTGGGGTTCCAGGCGTAGTCATAATGACTACTAACTTCTTCGCCCATGAGGGTATACGAATAGCTAGCCCTCAATTTATATTTATCGAGACTCTTTATTACAGCTTCAGGGATACCATTCTCTCGGAAATAAACCAATGTAGGGAAATCTCGGACCCTGCTGTCGTTCGGTCCCATATTCATACTATTTGAAAATAGCCTCGGAATTTTGATCACCTCACTATCGCGCACCAGAGAAAGCTTCAAATTGAGGTCGCGGCATTCATTTTGGCTCAAATTCGCGTAACGTAGGACAGTTTGGTGAACGTTTTCGCTCGTTTCTTCAAGCATTCGCCGATCGTTGTGTACCTGCAATAGAAGCTTCGGTTTTTGAGATTCTTTAAACACTGACAAATTCACGAAGTAGCCGTACACAACAAAAACTGCGGAGACCAAGCCACCTAAGGCGGTAACAATATAGACCACGATCGTAGTTTTATTTGTGAGATCAAAACTCTGATTCGAAACAAAAATCACAGCCACCGTCGCAGCTACAGTCAAGATGGCGGAAAGAATAATAGGTAACTTCATATTGTCCTTTTCGTATAACGTCTGGTTAAGGGGCGGGCTTTAGCCCGTCCCGAGTGAGCGGAGCGAGCGGCCTTGAACCATTTGTTAGGGTTTTACAGCGGCACATGATCGAGCCATGCCCTCAATCTCTTCATGAGTTCGTCGGTATCAGATACAAAACCATCCTCACAGCGAAAACGTTCTATCTGAAGGTCGCCGCGGATTTCTTCGAACTGCTGGATTAGATGATAAGGCATTGCTTCAAGAGCGGAACTAGCACTAACGACCAAACATTCCAATGCTAGGAGCTCTACGTTTCCCTGCTCATATTCTGCAATTCCATTGGCTATAGAAGCGACTAAAGCTCGGTTAGACACGATTACGCCCTAACGTTTGGTTAAGGGGCCGGCTTTAGCCGGTCCCAGCGAACGAAGTGAGCGGCTTGAACCGCTTGTTAGGCAGCGGAGTGATGTTGCCGCCGCTGACCGATACTGCACAGTGGCCGAACTGATTAGAAGCTTCAAGCCCGTACGTACCGACTGATTCACACCGCTGCATGCCTCTGGTCGCCGGACCCGGAGCCAAGGCGAGCACTGATAACGCGCTAGAAGTAAACGCAGCGGATGCGTAAAAAAAAAGAAACACGCGGCGGCGATACGAACTTCCATGTATGTACGAGCCTTAAAAAGAAAGAACGCCTAACGTTTGGTTAAGGGGCCGGCTTTAGCCGGTCCCGAGTGAGCGAAGCGAACGACTTGAACCATTTGTTAGAGGCGGCCAACTGACTTTGCAAGAAAAGTAATGGCACCGTGCGATGATTCGTAATCCGCTACTTCAACCCCGATATTTTCCAGACCATCCTTGCTCCTGTCGTAGATGACCATACCGCCAGTGTGGTGTGGAAACCCCGGTTCGATAGCGATATTTACTGGGCGTTTAAACCTAAGCGTTACGCGTGCTTCCTCCTTGCGGAGCGTGAGGTCTAGGTACGATTCGTCTTCATCTTCTGGATTGAAGTAGCAGGCAAGCGCCTCAATCTGATATTGCGATGGGCGCTCAAGTATCGGGTGAATGCGTGGTCCTGACATGGAACCTCTAACGATTAAGCTAAGGGGCCGGCTTCGCCGGTCCCAGCGAGTGAAACGAGCGATTTGAGCGCATTGTTAGAGAGCACCTGCACGATGTACCTCTACCTCATATTTCTTAATTTCGAATGTATATGGGCCAACGCCTGAAATTGGCCTTGGATTTTCATAACCATTTTCATATGCAAAGTCTCGCCAGACGTAGGTGCCACCAGCACGCTCAACGAAAGCACTGTAAGCACCGCAGCCAATATCCCCGCACTCTGGGCAAACGTATAAAAGGACTCTTCCCGATTCTGAGTCTGGAGATGCCATACACGTGAGCCGCTCCACTGCCTGAGCGTTTTGCTTCGGGAAACTGCGTACTAAGCAGCCCATAAAGTCATCGTGACCGCCCTCAATTTTCACGATGCTTGCAAGTAGAGATGTACCGTTAATAAGGAAATCAACCGATAACCGCTCTTGTGTAGTGGTTGCTCCGGTATCGGTGCCTAGTCTCACTAGGAATTTGTGTGATAGCACATCCATTGCCGTGATCTCTAACGTTTGGTTAAGGGGCGGGCTTTAGCCCGTCCCAGCGAGCGGAGCGAGCGATTTGAACCACTAGTTAGGTTCCAATGCGCGGGAGCCAATATGTTGCGTTCTCGACACCGTTATTTTGCCTTACCCCAGGCTCGTTAGATAAGGCCTGGATACGACTCTTGACGGTTTGAGTACCGAACGAGCGCACACAAGGTTCGATGAAATTTTTAGTGGCGCTTGGATTCGGTTCAAGCAGTGCTGCAAGCACCAGGGGGTCAAGCATTGAGCGTGGAACAGGTGTGGCTAGCGCCATGACTTTAGCAACGAACCACTTACTCGGGCTTTGACTCAGTGCGGACTTGAACCATGCAAGAGATTCAGAATTGTCTTTTGGAAGCGTGGACGCTGCTTTGCCGATAAGCTTTTGGATAGCGCGACTTTGCTCGGAACTCGCAGGTGAATTTACGAGTTCTTTGTATTGATTTGCTAGGGCATCCCAATCAATTTCCATTTGGTACCTAACGTTTGGTTAAGGGGCGGGCTTTAGCCCGTCCCAGTGAGCGAAGCGAACGGTTTGAACCACTGGTTAGGCATGGGGATTGCCAGTTGCCTCATAATTTTCAATGTATCGTTCAATGCTAAAAGCTGTGCCAGTCGGTATGAGCTTTCCAGTTTCACGTTCTACAAACGTCGGAGCATTACCAGCCAAAGCATATTTAGTGTCGTTAGTTTCTAACCATAACTTAGATGTATGGAAGATGGCCCAGCCCCACGACCTTTCAATAGTTTCTGCTTCAACAATGATTATCTCATCGCCTTCAGGCAGCCAATCACGCTTCCCTCCAACGGCCTCTGCGACAAGTTTATGAGCTTGCTCTTTCGTGATCATGTTCAGAAAGCCTAACGATTAAGCTAACGGGCAGACAAAAGCGTAGCTTTTGGCTGGCCAGCGAACGAAGTGAGCGGTAGTTGAGCGCATTGTTAGGCCTTTGCAGCGTGTAGTAGCAAGACAATTTCTTTCTCGATTTTTAGTGAAAGCTCTCTTTCGACCTCTACATGCGGCTTGCACTCATTGCTGCTTTCTCTTGTGGTGCCGCCATATTTTCTGTGGATGTCCGCAATCCAGAAGCATGCATCGAAATATTTATCTATGTCATTTGCCAAATTAGATGGGAAATAGATTTTTGCATTCTTTGAGTGGTAGTAAAACTTGAAACCTCTCCTATCTCAGCAAACTCCGCTTTCTGCATCATGTGCATTTTTAACTCAAAAAATGCGTCTATTTCCTTTTTTTGGCCAAGCAGACTTATTTGATTGGATTTCTTTGCTTCGCGCCACGACCAGCAGGCGTATAAGGCGGATAGTGCTGATACGAGTAAAGCCAAAGTTGCAATAACATCTGAGGTTTCTAGTTTTATCTCGAATATGCACGTCATTCTTTATTGGCCTAACTATAATTAGACGTCACCTGACGTATAAGACGTCGGTCACGTCTGACGGATAACACCCTTGCCAGCTTTTCGGTATCCCTCTAGGGTGCGCGCTTCAGAGGAGCAGCGACGGTATAAGGAAGTTATACGTCATGGCAGGGAAGCCGAGATTGTTGGATCAGATGCGTGATCAGATTCGCTTGAAACACTACTCGATACGAACGGAACGTGTCTATTGCGAGTGGGTCAAGCGGTTCATTCGGTTCCATAAGTATCGGCACCCTCTCGAAATGGGCGCACCTGAGGTAGAGCTTTTCTTGTCGCATCTTGCAGTCAAGAAGGATGTATCGGCTTCAACTCAAAATCAGGCGCTAGCCGCTCTTTTGTTCCTATATAAGCAAGTGCTTGGTCAGGACTTGCCGCGGCGAGGCGAGGTGGTACAGGCGAAACAGCAAAGCCGCTTGGCAGTCGTGATAACGGGGGACGAGGTGCAGCAGATTCGGGCGCACCGGGCTGAGACGCCTTGGTTGATCGCGAGCCTGTTGTATGGGACGGGTATGCGACTGATGGAAGCTGTCAGGTTACGAGTCAAGGATGTCGACTTTGAGCGGCGAGAAATCACCATTCGCGATGGGAAGGGGCAGAAGGACCGCATGACGGTGCTGCCATTGCGGTTGGTGGAGCCGTTGCGGGCGCAGCTGCAGCGAACTCGGCGGCAGCATCGTGACGAACTCCAGCTTGGACGGGGTGATGTGTATCTTCCTGATGCGCTTGCCCGCAAATATCCCAAGGCGCCCTGGGAATGGGGCTGGCAATATGTGTTCCCCGCAGAGGGGCTGTCCACGGATCCCCGCAGCGGTTCGGTCAGGCGGCATCATTTCAATGAGCAGCGTCTGCAACGCGCCTTCAAGCGTGCCGTGCAGGCTACTGGCATTGTTAAGCTCGCCACGCCCCATACATTGCGTCACAGCTTCGCAACCCACTTGCTTGAATCCGGGCAGGATATTCGCACCGTGCAGGAGCTGTTAGGGCACGCGGACGTCAAGACTACGATGATCTATACCCATGTACTTAACCGGGGCGGCTTGGCTGTGTTGAGCCCGCTTGATCGAATGTGAACGAGGTTTGAGCAGTGCCCGTCTCCTGTCCACGGTCGCTAGGGCGGTACTGCGGTACGTAGAGATCATTCAACGGTTGCTCGTTTTCGTGTCTCCCTGGCGCGCGCCTCTCTAGCCACCCAGCTGCCCCAATGCCCATCTCAGCAGAAAGAACGCCAGCATCCCGCCCGCAATCGTCGCCAACAGATGCCGGGTCGTTGCGGCCAGGACGATAGTCGCAATCCCACCAAGCAGGAAGGTGTTTTCGAACGAGAAGTTCACGCGTCCGCTGGGCATCAGCATGGCAGGGGCGATGATGGCGGTCAGCACGGCAATTGGGACGTAGTGCAGGGCCTGGCGGATGGCGGGGGGAAAGCGCAGGTTGGGCCAGGCGAAGAAGGAATAGCGGATGGTGAAGGTGATTACCAACATACCGACGATCAAGGGCCAGGCGTTGTCCATCACGCTGCCTCCGAAGGTTGTGCGCTGCGGCGTTCCAGCCATGTGCCGGTAACGATACCGGCGGCGGCCGCAAGAATGAGGCCGAGCTGATAAGGAAGTTCGTGAGCGAGCAGGGCAGTTGCGCCTGCGGCTACCGCCGCAGCGATTTGCGGGCGGCTTTTGAGCATCGGGACGACGATCCCGACGAAGGTGGCAATAAGGGCAAAGTCGAGCCCCCACGCAGCGAGGTTGGGTACGGCCTGCCCAAAGACGGCGCCAATCAGCGTGCACAGTTGCCAATTGCCGTACATGGCAAGGCTTGAGCCAAGAAAGTACCAGTGCTTATGGGGCGATGTGTCTGCACGCGTATAGCGATGCTGGACGACGGCGAACGTCTCGTCGGTCAGCCAGAACGCGAGCAGGGCACGCCAGCGTATGGGCAGATTACGCACGAACGGCTGCAATGTTGCGCTGTATAGGGCGTGGCGCAGATTGACGATGAAGGTGGTCACTAGGACGACGGCGACGCCTGCGCCGCCCCCGACCAGGCTGACGGCAATGAATTGCGCGGAGCCTGCGTAGACCAACAGCGATAGCCCCATTACTTGCCACAAGTCGAAACCAGCCGTGACCGCCAATGTGCCAAAGATGATGCCGAACGGCGCTGCGCCCAGCAGCAGGGGCAGCGTATCTCTCGCACCGTGTAATAACTCTGTATGACGCGACATCGACTATCCTCCGAGGCGCGAAGCATATGTGTTCAGGCGCCGTGAGTCTTGAATGATCTTGCTCAGTGACTTTTAGGAGGGTAGGGCGGATGAGAGCGTGGTTCTGCGGCGTTTGGCTATTCGCGATCTTCGGATCGCTGGTGACGAAACGTTCGTTCTGCCTGAATATCACCACCGCCATTCTCCGAGTCTCACGTGTCGCTGACGGGCTTTACGCACTGCCGACTGTGACGTCCATAAGCCAACGGCACGACATCCCCTATCTTTGAGTGAGTTCAGTCGACCCATGAGCCAGCGTTCGCAATTTGCCCTTTTCGGCACGCGCCGTTTTCTGCCGTTTTTCGTGACCCAGGCGTTGGCAGCTTTCAATGACAACGTCTACAAGCAGGCGCTGATCCTGGCGATTCTGTTCAAGCTGGGTGTGGCGGGCGACAAAAGCCTGCTGGTGAACCTGTGCGCGTTGTTGTTCATCCTGCCGTTCTTTCTTTTCTCGGCGTTGGGTGGGCAGCTTGGGGAGAAGTATCCGAAGGACCGGCTCATACGCCTCTTGAAGGCGAGTGAAATCGGCATCCTCATCGTCGGTGCACTTGGACTGCTGACGGGCAACCTGCCGGTGATGTTGGTTGTGCTCTTTCTGATGGGACCGCACGCAGCGTTGTTCGGGCCTGTGACGTA